>LULO01000342.1_pt1 | contig 14563 bp, 16 predicted proteins | sample 728121 | NCBI WGS metagenome assembly LULO01 (sample SAMN03860287, study PRJNA289734) | marine metagenome | biome: seawater column; feature: ocean; material: water; isolation source: Red Sea water column Station 149 - depth 50m | place: Saudi Arabia: Red Sea | collected 2011-10-15 | depth 50 m | reverse complement strand
GTAGGTGGTATCTTAGAAAAGTTAAAGGAGAAAGCAATTGAAACAAACAAACAATATGCAAAGTCTTTGGGTATTCCTCAATCAACTGCAATCACTTGTGTCAAACCTAGTGGTACAGTTTCTCAGCTTGTCGATAGTGCAAGTGGCATACATACTAGACATAGCGAGTATTATATTCGTACTGTTCGTGGTGATAACAAAGACCCACTAACACAGTTTATGATTTATAGTAATATTCCAAATGAACCTGATGTTATGAAGCCTGATAGCACAACAGTATTTAGCTTTCCAATGAAAGCACCCGAAGGAGCAGAGACAGAGCTTAGTGCAATTGATCAGTTAAATACATGGATGACCTACCAAAAATATTGGTGTGAACACAAACCTTCTGTTACAATCTCTGTAAAGGAAGATGATTGGCTAGAAGTTGGTGCATGGGTATATAGAAATTTTGATGATGTATCAGGAATTAGTTTTTTACCACATAGTGATCACACATATGCACAAGCACCTTATCAAAAAATTACTAAAGAAAAGTATGAGGAGCTAATAAAAGAGATGCCACAAGCTATAGACTGGTCTAGGCTCATGGATTTTGAAAAAGAAGACACAACAACAGGCTCAAAAGAGTTAGCCTGCTTTGCTGGAGTTTGTGAAGTCGTAGACATAGAAGCGTCATAAGTCAGGTATGTTACCCTTCGGAGGGTGTGTTTCACCCCTCTGACGGGCTTTATATAAAGAAAAATTTTTAGAAAGGAGTAAAATTATGAGAGAAATGTTAATTGGAGCAGCTAGAACCTATTATATGGGTATGATTAATAGGCATATAGCAAATGTAGAAGTATTACTTACAAATCCTGTAGGTATTGGTGAAGATTCACATCAAGATATACAGGCTGTTATCGAAGTTGAATTAGGAAAGATAGCAGATTACCACGATAAACTTGAAGTGTTACAAAAGTTTTTCGTTAAACCTCAACAACAAGAGGAGAAAAAGGATGATAAAGCAAAAAAATAAACAGTACCAATTTCTTTCAAGAAAAGAAAGAGGATTGACTAAGTATGATGCACCTCTATCTGTGCAATTTAAATTTGGACAAGAAGCCTTTAGAAAAAATAAAAAGAATCCCTATAGTGAAAATACCATGCAGTATAGGGAATGGCTTCGTGGATGGAATAGTGCATATATAATTAATTTAAAGAAAGTAAGAAACTATGAATTTAGAAAAAGAGGTACAAGAGTATATGAAAGATAAAAATAAAAGTATGATAACTGCTAATCAGTATCAAATAGAAGCAAAGAAAACTGCTATCTTTCCTGCTAACAAAGCCCTAGAGTATTTATCTCTAGGGTTAGTAGGGGAAGCAGGTGAGGTTGCTAATAAAGTTAAAAAAATGATACGTGATAAAAAGGTTAATGTAGATGTAGCTAGTGAGATAGGAGATGTACTTTGGTACTGTGCTATGTTAGCTGATTACTTTGATGTTAATCTTGGAAAAGTTATGGAAGATAATATATACAAACTTAATGATAGAAAACAACGTGGTGTATTAGGTGGGAGTGGAGACACACGTTAATTTTTAGTAGTTCCTACGGATCGTTCAAGATAACCCTTTTGCATGTAATCTGGTAGGAACTGCCAATACTGATAGTCATCTTCTGTTCTACTGCGTAAATATTGTGCGTATGATTTATTAATCATTTCAAGACTATGGGTTTGTATCACCATATCTCTTGCAAACTCATTTGCTGCTCTTCTTATTTTAGATAAATTATCTTGCATTTCTGTTGTTGCATTTATTCTTTTATATTTTTTATACTCTTCACTATTTATCATCTGATGTCCTAATTGATGAAACATCATCCCACTTAAACCTTCAAGTAAAGAATATTGTTCAGGAGATAATTTTATATTTTGTTTTTCAACAACTATAGAACGATTTGGTCTTTGATGTGCATAGCCTAATCTAATTAATTCTTTTCCAAATTCATCATTTTTAGAAACAGATTGTCTAGTTATACTTGTAACTGATGCTTTTAAATCTGCTAGTATTCCTTCTTCAGCATATTCTGGTATAGTCATAATTTCACCAAACATATTATATCTAGGTGGTAAACCCTTTCTTAAAAGAGGTATTGAATCTTTAAATATTTGACCTGCTGTGTAAGTATCTCTTATAACAGGATCAGATGCTCTACCAAACACTCTAAGTATATTAGGTACAGATGCTCTAGATACCTGCTCTAAAAAATTTGTTCCTAATCTTGCAAATAAATTTTCTCCAGATGTTAATGCTCGTTTTGCTCCAGATAAATCATCTGCTAGTTTAGTTAGACCTGCTAACATAGCTTTGTCTGCCATGTTACTCCACATAGAATATGTAGCCATTTGTATAAATTTATTAACATATCTATCTACTGTAGCATTGGGTTTTTCTTTTTTCATTTCTAATAATTTAACACCCATATCTGCTATGTCTGCACCAAAACCAATTATAGTTGAAGCAGGGTCAAATCTATTAAAAGTATAATATGTTCCGTTAATTAATACAGACTTTTCTTGCCACCCTGTTGCAGCATTTGCAACAACTCTTTTTCTATAATCAGGATCACCTGCACCTGTTATTTTTCCTGACAGTGCTAACCAAGCCGATGCACCCATAATAGCTGAACCTGAAATCATTCTTCCTACTGCTTCATCTTTTGCCGCTCCACCTTTTAATACTGCTTTTCTATAATTAGGTAAAAGACTAGCAAATATAGAATTATCTAATGAATATTCTAATAAATTTAAAGGAGTTCTTACAAAAGGTAAATATAAAGCTGTTATATTTCCTATAACAGGAACTCTTTTTATTTTAGCTACACTAGAAGCTATTTTATTATCTTTTGTAAATGTTAGTCTAGCAGCATCTTCTAATGCTTCCTTTTCTAGTTTAGGATTTTTCATAAAATCTCTAATAAATTCAGATTTTGTCATTTTTTTACGACCTATTTTTATTTTTTGTGTAGGATCAAAAAAACTAAAACCTTTCATAGAAGCTGCTCTTTGTGCCATCTGATGTGCATAAGCACCTTTAGCAAATGTTTTAAAAAAAGCATCTGTTCCTAATAATATTGATCCCGGAATACGAACAATACTACCATATGTTTTTGCTAATATACTATCTGTTGGCGATCTACCAATACCACCTTTTACAAATTCTTCATATTCAGAAGAAGCCATTCTTTTTAACTCTGGTGGTAAATCTTGACTCCAAGCTGTTTTTCCTAAATTTTTAAATGCTGCAAAAGTCGATAATAAAGTTCCTTGCAAACGACCTGCTACCTCATTAAAATAAACTTTGTCTGCACTCCGTAAAAAAGGACTTTTTATAGCACTTACTGTTGCTGCTACGGGTAAAGAAACAAATGTTTCGTAGACTTGTGTTAAAGCATTACCTGCAATATTAACAGCCCATGTGCTTGGAGAAGAAAGATAATTAAAATACAATATTTCGTTAAGTTTTTCAGTAATATTTGAACCTAATTCTTTGTTCATTATTTTGTTTATAGCTTCATCTTTTAATTCATTTATACTTATAGCAAGGTCTGTTATCTTTTTACCACCCATACTTTCTGTTAAATCAGATAAATGTTTAGCACGTAATAAACTATCTGTACCAATATCTATGTTAAAAGCTTGTAGTGTACGACCTGCATTTGCAGTCATAGCTGTTACACGTTCTTGTATTGCTTTATGTCTTAATAATGCTTGTGCTAATTTAGCTTCTAGATTAGTAGTTTTTTTAGTTGTTTTTGCACCTGTTACTACAGCTTTTGCTATTCTATTTACATTATTTGCAGAAGCAACAAACAATAATCTTGTCGCTGTTACTAATTCAGGAGTAGATGCAAATTTAGGAACTTTTTTTAGGGCTTCATCAGTTAAACCTGCATTTATAGCTCTGTTAAGAGTCTGTTTATTTGTTTGTCCTGTACCTGCTTTTTTTGCTGCAGCTCTTTTTACAGATGGAATTTTTGCTATTTTATTTACAAGGTTTTCTACACCATCATCAGCACCTGAAAATAAAGGTTGACCCTTTTTATTTTGAAATTTTATTTTAAAACCAAAACCTGCTACTTTTTCATCGTCAAAAAGTGGATCATAATTTAAAACTTTTATATTAGTAGGGTCGGGAACTAAAGGATTTTCTGCTGCTTTTGCTGCCAATGCTTCTGCTTGATCTTTAGCAGATATTCTTGTAGCATCTTTTGCTACTCCAAATACAGATTTAACAGCACCAATTGCTACATCTACAGGAACAGCTACAAGAGCATCTTCCATAGCCATTTTTAATCTAGCTTCAGCTTCTGAATCATTAGGATTAGTTTTTAAATAATCTATCAAACCTGCTACCCTATCATTTTGCATTATAAAAGGAACTTCTGCTAATATATCAGACAGCCTACCTTCATCACCTGATGACACTATTTGTGAACCTAAAACTGCATCTCCTATGTTAGCAGTAAATTTTCCAACTTTAGTTTTAGGTTCTGCCATAATACCTTTTCTTAGTTTTCTAGCTGTAATAGCACCTATAACAAATCTAGTTAAATCTCTTGCTACTTGCCCAACAATAGTTTCATTTTTATCTACTTCAGGTAATTCAAATATAGTGCCTTCTGTAGCATCTTCTATTGTACTTTCTCTTTGTTTAACTGTAGGAATTAAGTCACTAAATTCAAATTCATCGTCATCATCACCAAAATCTAATACTCGGTTTCCTGTTGCTGTTAAAAATTTAGATACTAAAAAATCTCTGCCTGTATCAGCCCAATCTATTATTTCTTGTGCGGCATCACGACTACCACCTACAACAGCACGAGTAGTTTCAAGCCAAGGTGCATCTGTAAAACTAGCAGGACTAGTGTCAACTATCTCTTGAGCCTTTTGTTGGTTTTGTAATGAGTAAATTGTAGGGGATTCATTTTTAACTAACTCTTCTGATGTTGCTATTTCATCATCACCATCAACCGTTAGTAAATTATTTAGGTAGGAATTATAACTGTTTTCTTCAAACGTAGGTTTTTCATCTTCTACTGTTAACAGTTCTTCTAAGGGAGTTCTTTGCATTTGATGTCTTTTAAATTATTTAACTAGGTATTTCATTTAGTTTTAAAACTCTTGCTTTAACTAATGGTCTTAACTCAGCAGGAACAGACTGCATTATACCTTTTATTTGTGTTTCTAAATCTTTTATTATAGTTTGGTTTGGATTAGCTTTTGCTGTTTCTGTTTTTATTTTATCATTAATTTTATCAATTGCTGCTGCAAAAGCATTTACTTCAGGATTACCTTCTAATTGAGTTTGTTGAACTATACCAAGACCTTTTTGGTCTATCCTTAATAAACTTTTTAATAAAGCAAACTGATCATCATTTAATTTACCTTGTTGAATTTGCTCTGGATCAATTATTTCAGGATTATCTACAGCACCTCTTATTGTTAATAACCTATTTATATTTTCATTTATACTTAAAGTGCTTGGTGCTCTTGCTTCTAGTGCTGCAGTTGCAGGTGTACCAGCACCTGATACAAGTAATTTTTTCATTTCAGCATCTCTAGGGTCTGTAGGTGCTAACATATCAACTTTTTCTTTTATTTGTTTGCCTATATTAGGTGCAATACCTAGTTTTCCTAAAATGCCTGAACTAGGTTTTAAGTTTCCGTATTGTATTTCTGGGTACATTAAAGGTCCTGTTAGTCTTTCAGCTACTTCTCTTGTTGTTAAACCCGACAATTCTGCAATATTACCTGTAAATTTCCATAAATCATTTTTGTTTTCACCTACATGCTCATTTGCATATTTAATATAGTTATCTGTTTGACCTGCGGCAGCTATGGATACAGCATTTTCAAAATTAAAGCCATTATTTCTTAAAGCATCAATATTAGCTTCATGGGCAGCTATTATAGCATTTCTTCTTTCTTTCTCTGCTCTACGCATAGCTACAACATCACTAACAGTTTGACGAACAATCTCTCTATTATCTTCTTGTTCTAAAACTACTTGTTGTTTAATGCCACCGGCAAGACCTTTACTATCTTCGTCACCACCTAAAAAATGTAGTAATGCAGTTCCAATATTCATTATTATGTTCTCCTAGCCATTAAACCTTTAACTTGTTCTACAACTTCTTTTTCTTCTTCGTTTTGTTTTTCTTCTTTAGCATCTCTTTTTTCTTCTACCTTTAATGCTGCTAACTGTATTGCATTTCTATTTAAATCTTCTTCTACTTGTTCTTTATCTTCATAATCATTATTATATTCAACTTCCTCTGCATTTGCTGTAATCTTCATTAGTTCAACAATAATAGGACTTACAAGAACACCTAAATCAATAGAGTGTAATCCTTGCATAACACCTGCTAGTTGCACACTATTTGCAATAGAGGTTAGTGGAACATTTGTTTGTACAGCAGACAATATATTATCTTGTACAGAACGATCTCTAAAACGTGATGTATAATAATTTGTTACATCTTCTATCGTGCTATACTGATATGGTCTTTGCCAAGGTCTTGCACCTAGCTCTCTTGTCATAGCAGTTCCCGGAATAGGAGCACTAAATGTTGGCTCTATCATCTTTTTCTTCCTTTGTATCCATTTCACGTAGCATTTTTACAATACTAACTACATAATCTAGAGGTGTTGATTTACTATCTTTATTTCTTGGTTGTGTGTCTTCTGCAATATTTCTTACGACAAAACCTTTACTTTTTTTCTTTGGCTTGTCTTCTGTTTGTACTCTATCATTTTGCACACGTATTAAAGCATCTACTTTTCTACACATACCAATTACAGGATTAATATTCATATTATTTCTTTCCTATCCAAGCACTGCCAAGAGTACCTATTAAGTCTCCAATATTACCCCAAGCACTTGATTTACTTTTAGCTGACTGCATAGCTGCTCTTGATTCAGCATCAATATTTGCAATAGCTACTTCTTTAATTCTAGTTAATTCATTTTCAGCAGATGTCCATGCCCATTCCATAGTGTCTGCATAGTAGTTCCACAAATTATTATATGCAACATTTGATATATCTAATGCAGCCTTTGCATTTAATTCATTTACTCTGTTTACAGCTGCTGTATCTTTAGTAGCTATCTCTCTTCTCCAAACAGCATTGTTTTGTGCTATAGCTAACTGATTGGTAGCATTAAACTGATCTCTTTGATTGTCTACTTCTCTATTAAATTTAGCTAATGTATTTGCTTCTCCAGCATTAAACTGTTCTTGTGCATTTACTTGTGAAGCATTAAACTGTGATACTTGTGTTGATAAACCTGCAAAATATTGATCTATTTCATTTTGAGATTGAGCATTAAACTGTCTAGCCGCATTAGTTGCAGCTTGATCATTAAACAATGACTGCACCATAGATTGATTGTCAAACATTACTTTTTGTTGTGTGTTAGATAGATTTTGCATATCCATCTGTAAAAAAGATTGTGCATTTTGTACAGCAGCTTGTTGTCTGTTACTTAAATTAGCCATATCTAAATTAGCTAATGCAGATGCTTCTGCCATAACCATTGCTTGTTTATTAGATAAATTATTTAAATTAACAGTATTTGCAGCTCTACTATTTTCTAATGCTACTTGCTGTTCAGCAGTAAAGTTCATATTAGCTATATCAGCTACACGACCTGCATTTTGTACTCTAGATTGAAAAGCTTGATCAAACTCCATGCCCATAAAAGAAGCTCTTTGTTCGGCAGCTAACATAGCTCTAGATTGTCTATTACTTAAATTTTGAGCTTCAAAAGATGCTTGTGTTTGTGCATCTGCTTGTGCTATAGGCAGTGCAGATTCCATTGCGGCTTGAATTAATGCTTGACCTGCAATACTAGAAGCACCTAAACCTCTTTGTGCCATTACAGCTTGTACACCTCTTAATGCACCAGCAGCCCATGCAGGTGGATTTGTAGCATCAAAGTTAGAAGTTAGTTGTGCAAGTTGCCCTTGTACAGTAGCTTTTTCAGAAGGTTGTGTTTCTGCAGCTTGTATCTGTTCTGTAAACTTAGCAGCTGTTTCAGCATTAGCTACACCACTAATTAATTCACCTTCTTGTATTTTTCTTTGTACAGGGTTTTCTAATAATACAGCACTACCTTGTGCAGAGTTTAAATCAGTTACAGCAGATTTTGTTTGTTCAGCCGCAAGAACTTTAGATTCAGGTCTAACTGTTCCTTCAGCAGCTTGACTTGCTGTTAGTGCCGCATTTACTTTGTCTGTTGCTTCTGCTGCATCAACTTTTGCTATTCCAATAGGTGGTTGAGCAGCTGTAGCTTGTGCAGTATCTGCTGTTTTTGTTTGTGTAGCAGGAGCTTGTGTTCCAAGAGCACCTGTTCCTTCAGTTATCATCTGATTGTCTTCTGCTTTGATACCCGTAGCTTGTGTTACAGCACCTACAGGCATAGCTCCTGTTTGAGCTTGTGAAGCAGTTACGTCAGCTACATTTTGTCCTTTTTTATATGCATCAACTTGTCCTGCACCTGTTCCTAAAGTTGGAACATATGCTTGTGGTAACACACCACCTGTAGCCATTTTAGTTGTTTCAAAAGTTTGTTTAGGTGGAGGTACAAATTGACCAATCGTATCTTTAGGCTGTTCTTGTCTTTGTTGGTAATCGCTATATTTAGTTTTACTAGCCATTTCTACGGCAGAGTCTTCTAACTGTTTCATCCTATCTTTTAACATAGGATTTTTATTTAAGTAATCCTGAAAACCACTCATATCTCCAGTATAACCTAAACTAGTAGCTATTTTAGCTAAACCACCCTCTTTAAATCTTACAAATCTAGCCATTTATTTACCTATTAATATCTTATCTAATTTATCTTCTAGTCTTTGTAATGCATCCATTACTGTGTGCATATCTTCTTTTACATCATCACGTTTGGCATACTCCTCTCGTGTTTTATTGAGGAGTATATCCAAGCGTTTTACTTCCATAAACATACCACGAAACACCCATATAGCAGGTGCTATGACGAGTGTTAGTAGTCCATTCCAAAATAATATTGGGTTTACTTCCATTATGGTGTTGTCTGACTTTCTGTAAATGTTTTATAAGCTGTTTTAACTGAATCAGTCCAAGCTGCATTTGCAATAGCTTGTACAGAAGCATCTTCACCACTAATGTCCGTAGCAGTATGTGTCCACTTACCATCTTCATCTTTATTAGAATGAAATGGTGCTAACACATGACGATGAAAAGAACGTGTTAGTTCTTTCTTAGAACCATCTGCTTGTTCTTCCATAATCTTTGTTGCTTGACGAACTTGTATGTTCCATGTGTTTACGACTTCAATTTTATCGTATTCTATTTCTTTGGTTATATCACCTTGTGCCATATTTTTTCTCCTTTCTAGGCTTCCAACTCTAGCAATCCACTAGAGTATTCCTTTATGCAGTTCTATAAGTTATTTGCCATAACTGACTAGTAGTATGTCCAAGATTATTACCCGGAATTTGAGAAACACCTTGTAATCCTTGTGAATAAAAATATAGACTTGTAGTTGACGGAAAACATATTACAATAACATTGTCATTATTATTATCACTAGAGTTATTGTATCCTGTTGCAACCCAATACATAGTGACTGTAGAAGTAAAAGGTAATCCACCTATTACAGCATGACCACTACCATCTGTTCCATTTGATATATCTAAATAAAAATAAGCTGTACATACGTTTCCAGTTTTAGTATATCTACCATGTTGTATACTATATGTAGGAGAAGATATTCCCCCTGTCCATGCAGGTGTCCAAGTGCCTTCTTCATAGTCGTCTAATAATTCAGATGCCATACCACTTGCATCGCTAGTAGCAGCAAAGTTAATACCATGACCACTTGCTACTGTTATGTCACCATCAGCTATATCAAGTCCTGATGCTAGATTTACTGAATTACTTCCTATCTTTGATATTGCCATTAGTCTGCATCCTCTATTGTAAGTTCACCTGCATCAACTTGTCGTTTGATTTCAGCGTAGTGTGTGTTAGCTTCATCTATTGGAACAGATAATTTTTGACCATCTATTACAACTTTAAGAGATTGCAAATTTTGACCTGTTGAATCTTTTACATATTTAGCTGATGTTATATTTATTTTTTTTATCATATAATCTCCTATAACTCTGCATCAAATTCTAATTCCCCACTATCAGCACGAAATTCAAGTTGCCCACCTTGACCTGCTGTCATACCATCTGCCGCACTTTCAATTAAGTTTATAGTAGAAGGAGAACTTGTTGTGTGTGGTCTTTCTATAGCTAACTCATCAATGTCAAATTCATTACTATCGTCTGCTGCATCCATTCTACAAGCAGTAGAAGTTCCTGCAAAAGTAGGATTTGCCCTCATAGGCACAGGAAATTTTACACTAAATCTTACGTCACTAGTTCCATTTGCATAACCCATTAAACCTGCATAATCCGTGTTATCTCCTGTAATATTAAAATAATACCTTTGGCATCTAGCTAAATTATCTGCAAAATTTTCATGTTTATAAGATGTAGCTACTTGTCCTAATTCTAATTGCACCCCTGTAACATCAAATGTTGCACCTGAAGATTCACTCCAACTTTGTGCAAAGTCTGGCATATAATCATTACTAACTAAAGTATACCAACTTGTTGTATTTGCATTTGAACCTGTATAACCAGTGGCATAATGAGGTACAATATTTACTGTAAAACCTATCCCATTATCGTCATTTATAGTTAAGTTAGAATTACCCTCTATAGTAAATGTAACTTTAGTCCAAGTATCAGCAGATAGAGCAAAAGCCTTTGACCTATAATAATCTGTGCCATCATCTGTTACTACAAATGCATAATATGTTCCTTGTAAACTAGACCTTGCCCAAAAACTTAATGTTATAAAACTGCTTGAAGATTTAAAATTCCAACCACTGTTTGCAATATGTTGTGCTTCTATTCTTTGAAAAAATTGAATATATGAAGTTGTGCTACTTGATGTTGATGTATTAGCTGCTCTAATAAAATTATTAAAACCTAATTCATATGGACTACCACTTGTAAGTGATTGTTGAGTTTGAGTTACACCTAAACTCCCCCCAAAAGAAACTCCCCATCTATCTACTGTCTTTATTTGCGTAATAGTAGAACTTGTACCTCTTTGTGCAACAGACATATCACCATTAATTATTATGTTAGAACTAGTTAAACTACCTGCTTCAGATGCTGTTGCTAAATCTGCGAATGTTCTTGCTCTGCTCATCTATTTCCCCTTTAAACCTTAAAAATAAAAGTGAATTGTACTTCACCACTACTACCAGTGCTACTTCCATCATTTAAAGCACTTGGAGCCGCATTGTCATTAAGTCTATAAAAATATGCAAATGCTGCATTTGCAGAACCTGATAAAGTAAGCATTTTATCTTGTGTATCAAGACCCTCTATATATCCTAGTATTGCCAACGCTCTATAGTTAGTAACATTCTTAATTGTAAAAGGTACATTTACACCTAAAGTATTTCCTGCATTAGGTGTGCCTGACCAACCTAGCGTAGCAGAAACTACAACAGTATCGCCTATTTTTGTATATACTCCATGCTGAAAAGAGTAAGTCCAAGACCCTGATAAAAAAGTGGGTGTCCATGTACCTTCTTCATAATCGTCTAATGTGTTGCTATCTGTGTTTGATGTAACACCTAGATTGATACCTTTACCTGAACCTGCAAAAAATATATCACCTCTAGTTACTTTTAAATCGCCACTAGAGTGTTCCATTTCTATGTTGTCAAGAAAACTTATAGCACCATCTGCTGAACCACTTGCAGCACTTGAAAATTTTACATTACCACTTGCATTTATAAAATTTAATCTTGATGCATACCCATCTCTTTTGTATCTCCAAGCGTTGCTACTATCAAAATACGCATTATTTTCTACAGTTAAATCAGCACTTGTATAATGATGTATGCCACCTTGATTATTTATGTCTATGCCAAGAAAATTAGTATTCCAACCATCATTAGGTACAACTCCAACACCAACTTGATTTATTCCACCATCTACAAACAACATATGAGTTTGGTCATTACTCTCAACTCTAAAATCTACGTCAGCAGAATCATCATTAAATACAACACCACCTTCAATACCTGCACCAAACGTAACTGCACCATTAAACGTACCACCACTTGTAGCACTTACCATGTCAGCAACAGTAAACACATCATAGACCACCACAGTTACTTCATCATTTGTATTAAGTGCTGATAGACCTGCTATCGTGTTAGCAGTGCTTGTGTTATAGTCTGTTGTTGGTTTTAACAACACACCATTAAGATATACGTCAACGTATGCACCATCTGTAAATGTCAGTGTTGCTCCATTGGCATCTGCTCCACTTACGGATGTATCACCACTTGATGCTAAGTATACGAACCTATTTCGTACTCCAAATCCGTCTGTTGTTTTTCCTATGTATGGCATATATTATTCCTTTATCCAGTTTGGTAAATAAATGTTCCAATAAGTGTAAAAGTTGAATCAAAATTACTAACAGTTAAAGTTGACCAACCTGTATCATCTTGTGATACAAGAAAATAAAAATTTGTACTTGACCCTAGCTGAATTACTGGAATAGTTGATGGGTCAAAATCTATAGTATTAAATGCAAATGAACCAGAACAACCATATTGTGTACCACCTATTGTGAAAGGCAATCCACTAACCTGAAATGTACCTGCTGCACCACTTAAACTACCTGAACTAATTCTAACTTCACAATATACTATTCTTCCTATTCTTGTGTAAACACCTGCTACAGTTGTTGCAGAAAAAGAACCTGCTGTAGTGCCACCATACCCTGCAGGTGTCCATGTACCTTCTTCGTAATAATCAAAAAGTTCAGATGACATACTAGCACCTGATGTGCTTGTATTAGCAGTAGCACTAAAATCTATCCCATGACCACTTGTTCCTATAACTAAATCGCCATCAGAAATTGTTACATCACCAGTATCATCAACTTTCATTTTTTCTGATGTATCTACTTTAAAAGATACATATGAACCAGAAGCAGAATTATCAGGGTCAGCTTCTATTGTTAAAGCATTATTACTACCACTAACATTTCTTAATCTGCCAGACACATGACCATCTGCATCTCTTACATCAATATTTTTATTTACTCCAGTTAATAAATTACCAGACAATGTAACATTTCCAACAGAAGTAAATGCTCCTGTAAACGTACCACTTGTAGCAGTTAAAGCCTGTGTCGCAGGATGTGTTGCTGTACTTGCAGGTGAATTGTGATGTAACACATAGATATTATTTCCACTAGCACTTACAGGTGCAGCAGTAAATGTCAATGTAGTACCACTAACTGCATACGCTGTTGTAGGTTCTTGTCTTACGTTTTCTACAAAGACTGCAACTCCATTTGTTGTTGCAGCTTTAGATAATGTAAAAGCAGTTGTACTTCCATCTCCACTAAATGTATCTTTAGTTACAGATGCAAAGTTACTTGCAGGTGTATTACCTATATGAACCATATTATGTTATCTCCATAATTGAAAGCGTAGCATCAATCTTAGCTGCAACGTCACAGTCTATCTTTAACACGTCTGTAGTTTGTAACACAACTTTACCACCTGATAATACTTCCAAACTTGAACCTGCAGGTATTGGAACATTTTCCAATAACTTTACAGTTGCGTTTGTTTCAGTATCACTTGTGTCGGATACAAGTTGCACATCAACAGTTCTTTGTGATGTATCTACATTACATAGTATCAAACCTAATACAATAGTTGTTGTACTAGATGGTACAGTGTAAAGTGTTAAAGGAGTACCTGCACTTGATGGCATTGCATCATTGGTTTTTACTTTAAATGTATTCGCCATTTTTCCTTCCTTGTTTGTCTAATTATACACGAAAATTGCTTGTTTGTCAAGCATTATCCTAATGCGATAGCTAACGCTGTCGCACTATCGTCAGTAACTGCTGTTAGAACACTTACATCCATTCTTTTAATTGTACCTGCATCACTTACAAGTAGTTCATCTGTTGTTGCTAGTCCTGATGCTAATTCCGTTTGACCACTAATTATGTTGTCATTTAACATACCACTTTCAACTGCATCATTTGCTATTGTTAATGCTCCTGCATCACTTGCAGTTGCATCACCTGACATTGCAGAGTAAATATATTTTTTAACTCTTGTTAATTCAGATTTTACTTCTGTTCCACCTGCACCATCATCAACAATAATTAAATCAGCATCTGCTAAGTCTGCACCAATATCACTTGCACCATCAATTTCTAATGCACTTAAAGCAACTTTACCTGCTGTAGATATTGTAGCTAATTTAGTATCTGCAATCGCTGCACTAGATTTTATATCTGCATTTACAATGTTTGTAATAGTATTATTGTCAGAGTCAATACTTTTGTTTGTAAGTGTAGCAGTTGATGCTGTTGAAACTAAATCAACATCACCACCTGTGCTTGGAAGTGTTAAAGTATTA
>LULO01000456.1_pt1 | contig 14575 bp, 14 predicted proteins | sample 728121 | NCBI WGS metagenome assembly LULO01 (sample SAMN03860287, study PRJNA289734) | marine metagenome | biome: seawater column; feature: ocean; material: water; isolation source: Red Sea water column Station 149 - depth 50m | place: Saudi Arabia: Red Sea | collected 2011-10-15 | depth 50 m | reverse complement strand
GCCGGCCCAGTGACTAATATTTCTCTTTGGCTAATTGGATTTACAATGCTATTGCTCCTTCCAATAATTTCTATAATTGATACTATTCTATTCTACTGGTTGTGGGGGAATGGAATTCTTGCAGCATTCAATATGTTGCCCTTTGGACCTCTAGATGGGAAAAAAATATTGACATGGTCGCCATTAATTTACTACACATGGCTTACTATTTCCATAGGAATTGTATATGTAACAATCAACCTCGCCTAAGCTACAGTGCATTGATTATAGGTACCTCATCACAATGGAAGAAAGTTAGTAATGCCCACCATGTAATCATATCAAGACTATTAATTACATTTGCAACGCCAGTATTTTCTTCTCCATAATTCTTTCCGGTTGTATCCATCCACTGCTCCATTTCTTCCAGCGTATCACATGTCTGATGATAGCACCAATAACCATCTACTAATCCACCAAAACCAATAGTTACAGTCCCTAAATTATCTTGAAAACTTGCATGATCACTTCTAGCTGTGGTATCCTCATAAACAATTATTTCTGGTCTATCCATATCTAGCCATACATCAGTTTTCCATGTATCAACACTATAATTTACTCCAACCAATGTTCCAAGCTGCTCTTCTAAACCTAAAGCATCTGACCCAATCCAATTTGACAATCCCACCATTCCCGGCTGATCCAACTTATCGTGATTCGGTCCCGGCCCAATATATACCCTCATAGGCCAAACCTCTGCATCTTTAGGATAACCATCTTCATCTATTTGCGGATCAGGATCGCCATGCGGAGCACCACCTCCACCAGGCCAATTTACTCCTGCCATATCTAGATTGATATAATTTGTAATTGTCACATCAGGATTATCTTCTCTGACATAATAATCAGTCCAATAGTCTGAACCCCTTTTTCCACCTTCTTCCCCTGACCACAAACAAAAAACCATGGTTCGTCTTGAGTTGACCTCTGAAAGGACCTTTGCAGTTTCTAAAACCATGGCAGTACCTGCTGAATTATCATAAGCTCCCACCCTTGTTCCATAAGTACGTATTCCAGTGACATGCGGGTCTAATAAAACAAGATTTGCAGGCGGAGCTACATCAAAGTGGGCACCGAATACTAACCATTCATTCACGAACACTTCTCCCCATTTATATGCACAAATATTGTAAGATTCGGGATTTTGATTACCAAAAATATCTGTAAATTCAAATCTGTGCCCCACAACGTCTAACCCGAACGATTCAAACTCATCAATTAGGAATAACGCTGCATCCTCATAGGCTGGATTGCCTTGTCCTGCCCACCTATCATAATATCCAGCCCTTCCATCAATTGGATCTAGAGTCACAGTAGGGTCTGTAAGCTCAAATAATGTTTCATAAACAATTTTCCCATTTACAATACCACTCGAATGAACTCCACCCTCTTCTACCGAAACAATCATTGGTCTAGTCGAATCAATCCACTTAAGATAAACACTATCTGGAAAAATTCCCTCACGAACCTCTACAGTGTCATAGGTAATGTTCTCATCCACTATTCTTACTGCTCCCTGACTATCTCCGCCACTTCCACCACCTCTTGATTCCCATGAAGACCATGATTCTGAGAAGCTCCTAATGGGCCAATGAATTCTCCCTATTTCACCTATCATCAAAAGTAAATTTTCCACCCGAGGTGGAACCAATATAACCAAATCAACCTCTTCATTATTCTTCAAATCAATAACCGTCGAATTTTGAACGTATCCGGTTTCAGGATCCAATATTAAGTAGGGAACAAATACAGATAAATCCAAATTCGCTTTTAATTCAATAGCTTGGAATTCACCAGATAATAACATATCTTTTGAAACTTCCAAATTGGATGAATCCGGAATCTGAGTACTATTTCCAAAACAACCACCCAAGGGCGCTGAAAACATCACCAATATAACCAAAACAGACTTACTTGTCTTAGAAAATACCGAAGCATCCCATTCTAAGAATCTAACCACACAATCACTCTTCTAGTCTTTTTTTAATCACTATTCCATTTTCTGCCACTTTAACTACTTCCACATTTGGAACAGTAGGGACAAACACCCGTCCAGCGGTTTCTGCAGCCTGCTCAATTTGCTCTAACTCCAACTTTCTTCTTTTACGCTTTCGTTTTATACTTCTGGCCCTAATACGCCACAAAAAGAATAGAATAATTATAATAAAAAAGGGCAACAACTCTTTGAAAATAACATTCATGCCTATAAATACAGAAAAGGATAATTCGTCTTCTAGTTGACCCGGAAGAATCTTGTAGACTATAGTCTGTCTTTGTGTTTCCGAATCAAAGGTACTTTCTACCAAATTTAATGAAGAACTTATATTCCTCAGCTCCATTCCCACTGGTAATGTCAATCTTATTTGACCAGCAATTGAAATATCCAAATCTTCGTTTAAAGTAGTATTTATTGAAAGTGGTACTGATTCACTAGGAGGCAAAGCAATACCTTCCAGACTAAGAACACTAGTAGATATAGCATACGTCATGCTATTCATGGCATTGTAAACTGGGATTACGAATGGATTAACGATTGAACTAGTTAGTAATTTTAATTTTGGCTCTACTCCCTCTTTGCCCTGAGCAATTGATAATAATTCTCCCCAGCTATTATCTAGACCAGTAACAACTTTTACCTTAGGAATTTTGATATTTAGACTAATACCTTGCTCGTCAGAAACTACAGAATCATCCAAATCATCCAGACCCAATAGAGTAGTTTCTATCGAAAAACCAGAAAAATCAATATTTCCACACGATGTACAATCATCACCAGATCCCAAACCAGAAGCTTGATCTCTAATCAAAGAAGTAATGTCTGTTCCAAAATTAGATACAAAACTCTCCAGGCCATCGGAACTGAAAGTAATCGTCTGTTGACAGTATTTTTTATATTCACAGCCCGGCAAATCAAACGATTGAGTCAAGGGAGTAGCACTTCTTCCACTAATGTCTAAAATCAATCTTAATAAATCAGAAGGTAAAACTTCCAAACTTATATTTGTACTTCCATCACCTATCGAAGAAAACATTGTTTCTGGGACCTTTATTCTGTGAATAGCCATGCTCAAATTCAATTCAAACTCAACTGAAACTCCCTTAGACAACTCATCTACACTCAAATCTGTAATATCTAAATCCAAAATTGTGTTAATGCATGATTGCATTGTGGATGTACAAAACGCATCCTCACTCAAATCATTACAAATTTCTACATTATCTGAGCATAGAGCATGATTCCATTCGAAATTTTCTGAACCAGTAAGACTGATTTCTCCAATATGAGCTCCCGACATTTTATACTCTAGAATTATACTGGATTCCCCGTCTTTGGTACTATATCCTGTGGGTAGCTTAATTTCAAAACCCAAATCTGCTTCCAATCCAGAAGGTATCATATCACCAAGGAAACTCTCAATATCAGATTTCCGCCCAACAGCTCCGCCAACTTGAACGGGAAGGTGTGACTTGTAGATCGCAAATAAACTGGATAACTATCATCCATTGCAATAGCCCCTTCAGTACAGTAATTTTTCGTAACCAAGCATGGAGAGGTGTGAGTATAATTTAATCCACCACTAGCTAATGGAGGCAGAGCAACAGAAAGCCATTGAAAAGATCCCATACTAATTGAGAGAGCAGAATTAGAAGAGGCCAAAGCATCTGCCACTCCACTAATTGGCATAGAATCTGCCAAATCATCTAGATTCAATAGTCCAGTATGATAAGCCATTCTAATGCCATCTGATGTAATCACAGGAATATCTGCAATAGAGGAATCTAGTAATTCAATCCCCCAATCATTGATTGTCTTACGCTGAATTTGATAAATTCCAGCTATTACCTGTATAGATGCTGCATTTTCATCAGTCATATCCAAGATAACATCCAACTCTATGCTTCTTGCACCCGAGTCTATATCTACAATATTAGTAAAGTCATTTTCCCTATATGCCATCGTCATTCCCAAATTTCCACTAATAGAATCACTTCCAGTCGTGGCTCCAAGATTATCTACAACCCATAATCCAGAGTGATAAATCGGAGTTGCATCTGTATGCTCTACCCTTCCAGCATACGTCCCACTAACTTCTTCCAATGTTGCATAGCTGGGTGGTTGAATGGCATAGGTTCCTTTGAAACCAGCTTCTGCTTGGACTGAGAAGTCGGAGTCAATTTTCGCTCCCATTATCAACAACCCCTCGTAAGCATCATCCAAATTTTGAGCTGGGACTCCGGAAATACCAAATTTTGAAACAGGAACTGAAATAGTTACACTTGTTTTTATACAGATTGGTGGCTCAAACGCATTACCATCAGTATTATCGTTAACATCAATCGAACACTCAACAGTTGTAGATCCACCAAAATTATCTGGAAGAATAATTTCGTCTGTCCAATCTGTAGTAGGTACAGTTGCCGAGCCCCAAGAACTCAATAGTGAAGAAACACTACTGTCTATTTCCTCTAATAATGTCTCTTGAATAGTTTTAGAATTTATATCATTAGGATCGGTTTTATTATCAAAAGATGACCTTAGTACATCAGCGGGCAATCCATCATTTACACCTATATTATCAACCGCAAGAGCCGATTTTACAGGCTCTTCAGTAAAGAAGTCGCCCAGAGCACTTTTATCCCATTCTCTAATGGCCCAGGATGCCTCGAATTGCATCGTTGTAGCAGTTGTCATATTGAAGAAATACATCCCTTCTACCCATGTAGGACTACTGGTCTCATCATCAGCGTCCCTCCGATCATCACAACTTCCACCTAAACCGAAATTCACATCATCGCACAGCGTCATCGCGTCCAATTCGTCATTTGCAGAAACTGTTGGAAAACCAGCCTGAATTAAGAAAATTAACATTACAAAAATAGTAATTTTTGGCCGAGCTAAATCTCCAGTTTCATTAGCGTGCCGCTGAACCATTGGTTAATGACTCTAAGAGTCATTGTTATAGGATTCGGTAAAAATATCAGAAAATATGATTTAGACCTAACTTTCATCTTCGGATACATCAAACCAACTAGGACTCTCATTACTAACTTCTTGGTTTTCCCCAATCTCTCCATCCTTTTCATTTTCTATCGGTGTTTTTCCAATCTCATCAGATGATATATTGTTATCACTCACTGCAATATAATCACCTGAGGTTATGCTCTCACCGGTTGAAATTACTCTACCGTCTTGATCAAAAATTAATTTTGTGTCCTTAAAATCTTTATTATCTTCTAATGTTAGAGCAAAAACAATTCCCAATATTAGAATTAATATTCCACAACACACACCACCTCCACCAAGACAAATTGCACCGATTCCCTGAAAAATTCCTTCTATTGCAGCTTCATCATCCCACACTTGAACTGGAGTATTCGAAGTAAATATGAAAGTCCCCTGGTAACAACCTGCACATGCTCTTCCAATCTTTAGTTTTCCAGGTGAATCATATCGTACATTATCTGGGTGTGCTTCACATTCATCATAATATTGACTCCCCCAATCAACAATTTCAAAATAAAAGTTAGGGTCCCCTATTGAATCGGGAGGGTCTTGAATTTCAATCACGACACCTTCACAATGATCCCACTGACCATCTCCATTAGAATCCACATAACGATCTCCATCAACGTAAAAGGAAAAACCAATATGAGCGTCATTTTCTGTATCTTCCACAAACACAGACCCAGTTCTCGAATTTTCATGTATTGGCTTAATCTCTGCAAAGCTACTTGATCCTAGAATAAACCCAATAATTCCAATAATTGTCACAATACCTCCTATAGCCAAAGTAACTTTAGCTGCGGAATTCATACAACGACCAATTAATTGTAGAATTTAATATTACTGAATTACACTATCCAATAAAAACCGAAAGACACGTTAGACTTGCATCTACTTCTCTAAACTCTTCCATTTCAACACTCGTGATTGAAAATCCGTGATCCAGTAATAATTCTCGAGTTTTTGAATAACCTTCAGCCATAATAATTTGATCCCCATAACCAATTGTATTTGCAGCATAACCTTCTTCTTCAGGTACCCAAATTACCTCTTCTGCAAATTCAAAATCCTTTGGCTCAAAATGACCTTCAGCTGCAATTATCGTTCCTGGCCTAGGACTTGAAAATACGGTAGTAAGGTGTAAAGTACTTTGAGGAACTTTAAAAATTCGTGCATCAATATCCGCTTTCTTGGATTGAGAAGCCAAGAATTCAGCCCCCGATTTATTAGTTCTAGTGGATATACCGATTAGAAATTCTTCATCAAAAAAGACAACATCTCCACCATCCAATTTTGCATCTTCTGGCATTTTTTCGATCTCAAAATAATCTTTTAAATATTCGGCAATAGAGTCCTGCTCACCGTCCCTGGAAGGATGTCCTAAATTAGGAATTACAGCCTTATCATCAATTATTACTGCAGTATCTTCAGTAAAGCTACAATCAGGAAACTCCTCTAAAGCTGGAAGTGTAACAACTTCAGATCCATGGGCCCTTAAAGCAGTAAAATATGCCTGCTGCGCCCCTCTAGCTGCTTCTAAATCAGGCTTTCTTGTATGGAAAAAACTGGACACCGCATCGACAAATCTAGGAGAAACATCTCTTGTTAATGCTCTTCCACGAGTCCTGTCAAAGGTACCTGGCACAAGCTTCGGCCCGACTAACCATTCATAACTATTGGCAGACTAAAAAAAGATAGAAATAAAGAGATATTACTTCCGCATCTATTATGAACGGCCAAATCCGCTAATTGTTTATGGAAGAACTGAAAGACAATTTTGACGCCGCCGGAAATAAAATCAGCCCAATTTTACCAAGCGAACTCAAAAATTATCTTATCGACATAGATGGAACCATCGGAGAAGATATCCCTAATGAAGAACCAGAAAGAATGATCTCCGCTGAGGCCTATCCCGATGCAATTGAGACAATAAACAGATGGTATTACCAAGGACACCAAATCTGTTTTTTTACATCAAGAACTGAAGAACATAGAAAAATAACCGAAAATTGGTTAGAAGATAAAGGATTCAAGTATCATTCATTACTAATGAACAAGCCTAGGGGGGGAAACTACCATTGGATTGATAACCATGTAGTCAAAGCGACTAGATATACTTCAAAATTCACTAACTTAGTAAAAAGAAAACTTGAAATTGAGGTTTTCGATGATTGAAATTATAAAAATTTACATATCGCAATGACTTATGTTTGTTGTTGATGAAAACACACCATCCGCTGAGGAATTTCTCTCTTTAAGAAAATCGGCTAATATGGGAACCAGATCTGAGATAGGAGTAAAAAAGGGACTTGGTAATGAGCTATTTGCAGTCAGGTTACTAGAAAATTCTACTAGTAAAATCGTAGGGATGGGGAGAGTAGTAGGAGATGGAGGTACTGTATATCACATATGCGATATGGTAATACGTCCCGAATGGCAAAGAAAGGGCGGAGGTACATTAATCATGAATTCAATTATGAATTATATTTCTAGTCAAAATACGCCTGATGCGTATGTGAACTTGATGGCAGATGTTCAAGGATTCTATGAAAAGTGGGGGTTCGCTAAGTCTTCTCCCGGATCAGAGGGAATGTTCCTCAAATCAGAATAAATTTCTTACTACTCCTCTGACGTAATTATTGACAATAAATCTGTTGCCGCCTCTATCAAGACTTGCATCAATTCAGTTGTTGTATTCGAAGCTAACATCTGTTGTTGGACTGTAACAGAATGAGAAAGCCCAGTCGCAACCTTCCAAAGAAAGACTTCCTCTTCGACAGGAGTGTAATTTATGCCTGAATCAAGAAAATCTAATTGCTGACCTCGATACATACAACTGGCTATTATCAAATTACTGAGCGGAAATAAAAAATCGATGAATGTACCAAAATCTTCAGAATCATGATTATGAATAATGGGTAGCATTTCCTCAGCTTCACAACTAATGTAAAGCTTCCCTTCCCAACCCCGCTGCTCCGCTCTCAACATTAACTCGTCTACAGTTGGAAAGTGCTCACCGACAATATTATTTTCAAGAACAGGCTGAATTACTTCATTCACTAAGAAACGATTCCCTGCCGATACAGAAATTATTAGATTTGAACCGGATTCTTCATACTGCTCAATATTGGCAATTACTCCATATTTTGATGGCTGGGACCACCCACCCAAATCATCTTTCTTAGGATCTATACTGATATACCCAAATGGTAAATCATTGAGAATACAATCATCCATCATTTGCTTATATCTAGGCTCAAATACTCTAAGTATGGTGGTAGACATAGGCATAAAATCAGGACCTAAAATGAAGAGGGGTAGCCCCGACATCGTGACCATGTCCACCGAGTAAACCAATCCGACTTAAGCGCCGCTGTTAGACAATCTGAAAATTATATGAAAATATAAATAAAGTGAAATTTATAAAATTTTCATCATTTTAATATAGAATTAAATAAAATGGACATTTTATTTTATATTATGAATAATAGGGATGACTTTTCGGTAGCAGTAATTGGGGTTGGAAATATGGGTTCAGCACTAGTTAGGGGGATGATTCTTAGGGCGAAATTCTCAAAAGAACAGATTACAATATGCGATTTAGATGAAAAGAAAGTAGAAGCTCTTGTAGAAGATTTAGGAGTAAAATTCGTCAGTTCTGCCAGAGAAGCAGCAGAAAAAACCGAACTTATTATATTGGCTGCAAAACCTCAAGCATTCCCCAAATTACTATCTGAAATTTCCAATTTTCTAAATATCAATCAAACAATAATGAGTATTGCAGCAGGAGTAACCACAGCTTCCATAGAACAGAAAATAGGAAAACAAATCCCAGTAGTTCGTGTTATGCCCAATCTTCCGGCATTAATTGGAAAAGGCGTCAGCGTATATTGCCGCGGATCATATACTTCTGACAGAGATACTAACAGATCAAAAGCTATTTTGATGTCCGTAGGTAAAACCATTGAAGCTAAAGAATCATTATTGGATCCAGTGACTGCACTTAGTGGAACAGGACCAGCATATATTTTCCATACCATGGAAGCAATGATTCAAAGCGGAATAGAAATGGGTATAGACAAAGAGACAGCGATAGATTTAGTACAGCAAACTGTCTTAGGGTCTGCAAAACTAGCCATAAAGTCAGAACGTAATATTACTTCACTAAGAGAGGATGTTACATCTAAGGGCGGAACTACAGAAGCTGCAATCTCATATCTTAGAAAAAAACAATATTCAGATATAGTCATCAATGCAATATTGGAAGCCGAAAAACGCTCTCAAGAATTGGGTGATAGCTAATGCAGGACGATCAGAACGAACTATTACTGATAGTGGATAAAGATGACAATGAGATAGGTTCAGAAATCAGATCAATAGTACATAAAAAAAAACTTTTTCATAGATCAATACATGTATTAATATTTAATTTGGAAGAAAAAATATATCTTCAGAAAAGAGGATTGATGAAGGACGAAAGCCCGGGACTATGGGCATGTTCTGTTTCAGGACATGTAGACTACGGCGAGACCTACGATGAAGCATGCATACGAGAAATAGAAGAAGAAGTAGGAATAACCGTAACTAGTACCCCAAAAAAAATTTTCAAACTAGATGCTTCAGATATTACAGGAAATGAATTTAGTTGGGTTTATGCCATGATTACTAAAGAAGAGCCCATACCTAAGCCAGTTGAAATTGAGATAGGGCAATGGTTTCCATTAGAAAAATTAGATGATTTCATTTCTTCAAATAAATCAAACATTGCTCCTCTTTTTATTCATATTTGGAAGAAATATAAAAAATTAAAATGAAAATACTGTAAAACCATTTCACACCTTTTGCGGGTTTTTTCACTAATTATCAAGCATTTTAACAAGGATATGATATGCTTTTGCATTCTATGGTAGTTTAGGTGACATAGATGAAACCAATAATGAATGATAAGATAAGCCCAAAGAAAAAGACAGTCACGGCGGGTGTATTAGCACTAGCTGTGATAGCATTGCTAGCAGGAGCATCTGTGAGCGCATCATTAGAAGAGTTTGCCGCTCCTGTTTATGCCGAAGAAGATCCCTACAATGGTGCGGTAGATGATATTACAGGTGACGCTCAATGGGACGAAATACAAATCGAAGAAAAACAATTCGAAAAGGGACTAAAAAATTGGATTCACAAGGGAATGAAGGATAGAATGGAAGATAGAATGGAAGATAGGGAAAAACACCTAGAAAAAAGAATTTCTCTAGACATAAATGTTTTGTCTGCCATAGAATTTTGTATTTCTGATATTAATTGTACTGGCGACAAAAACCTTCTGAATTCAACTAAATTAGAGATTTCAAACAGAGTAATGAAAATGCAGACAGCCCTAGATAGCTCTGATAATTTAGATTTTGAAGAAATTGAAGATAAAGAAAAATCTAATCTTTCCTTAGAAATGAATGAAGAACTTTGCACAGAAAAAGGTGGACTATGGATAAGCGCTATCGAGAAAGGAGAAGATGTATTCTACTGTAATCTTAAAGAAAATCTCGAATCTGATTCAGATGAGAAATTAGCAAATATTGCAGCAGTTAAAACCGCTATTTCTTTCTGTATTGAAAGTGAAGACTGCGCAGCAGATTCTGAAGAGCTAGCTATGATAATTGTACACATGGAACAAAGGGAAAACCATGAGAAAGACTGTAACTACAGTAAGCGCTGTAATCGTAATCAAGATCAAAGAAAGGGACTTCTTGATAGAATTAGAGGAATGTTAGGATTAGATGAAGATGAAGAAAGTAGAGATTATTCAACACGATCTTCAGATTTCCGGACCGACATAAATCTTGAAGTATCAAACTTAGAAGAATGCGAATCAATAGGCGGTATCTGGGATGATGAAAGAAGTGTATGCTACAAAGACTGTGATAAGGATGATGACAGAGACGACATATCCGATGAAACTAATGATGAAGAGTCAGAAGAAAATCCACAAAGATAGAATGTAAATGGCTCGGTGTAAACTTTGCACCGAGTCGCCCAACATTCACAACCCCAAGTAATTTCGCGATACTATGGCAGCCGATATCCAACCAAATTCTCGAGACTCCATGGATCGTGTTGCCAAGCTAACTCTGACCTTATCTGGATTTATGCTATTTTTATTAATAATCATCCCGTTTACAATAGATTCAGATACATCTAGTTATATAGCTCCATATCTGATATATTCTTTATTTTTAACAAGCGTAGGAATTATAATTGGGATATCTATAACTTGGCTGAATTATCCTAGAAGAATAGAAATTAAAGAAAAAAATTACTCTACACCTACAATAAAGAAGAAATTACTTTCCGCTGACGAAAAAATAGTTTCAGATCTATTAATTTCAAATTCTGGAGAAATGTGGCAGGCCGATTTAGTAAAGAAGAGTGGGTTTTCAGACTCCAAGGCTAGTAGACTCCTCAGTAGAATGGAACATCGCCGAATCATAAAAAGAATCAGAGATGGAATGGGAAAGAGAGTAATTATCAATCAGGAGGTAAAAGAATGAAATCAGAAGAAGATTATAGACAAAGGAGACTATTTGGAATAGCCATTATAGCAATATTAGTTGCTACCCTTTCATTTAGACTTTTACTAATTGTAGAAAATTCACTATCATCTGGACTAGGGCCGGGATTGAGTGGCAACACATCCCTACAAACAATCCCACTAATGTTATTGATAGCCATTCTAATTGTTATGCTTACACTATTGTTTAGAAGCGAACCAATTAATTTTACAATTCAAGATTTCAGAATAGCAACACTATTAATTGCAATGTTCTTTATTGGAATGTTAATTGAGCCACTAATCCCAATACCCACCAATCTAATTGAAGATGATTTATTTGGGCTTATTTTATTGGCCATGCCATTATTAATTATCATTATATTATTAATTACATTTTTCAACCAACAAAACATTTCAAAAAATCTATATGAGGAAGAATAGAATGATTTCAATACACAGAGATAATTCTGTTGAGAAATCTCTACAAAATTGCTTAGATAAAGAAAATTCAGTTTGGGCGGTAGGGGATATTCATGGATGCAATGAAACCTTTAATTCATTAATCGAATCAATGAAATTAAAACAAAATGACAAAATAATTTGTATGGGCGACTTGGTGGACAGAGGCCCAAATAGTCACGGAGTTCTGAAAACAGTATTTAGTAACAAAAATATCTACTCCTTAAAAGGGAATCACGAACAAATAATGGACGAAGCCCTTACTGGGGATAACAAAAATATTACAGATTTCTGGATTCATAAGATTGGCGGGCTTCAAACTTTAGAATCGATGCCAGGATCGAAAACCGAAAAACTACAGAGAGCAAAAAAGTGGCTAAAATTTACAAGAACATTTCCCTCAGAAATAGTACTTAAAAAATTTAGATTAGTACATGCAGGATTTAGAGAAGATATACCAATAAGTAAGAATACTGAAAAAGATAGGCTTAGATCAAGAAGAATTTTTCTTACTGATGTACCCCTAGATCCAAAAAGACAGATAATCGTAGGACATACTCCAGTCCAACTACTAGATGACTATGGTGTAAATTCACCAAATCAAGGCATTTGGAAAAGTAAAATTTTTCTTTCTGATGGAAGGCATGCAATTAAGATGATAGACACCGGAGTTATTCTAGCTGGAAGGAATCAAAATCCAAAATTAACAGCAATAAATTTACTATCGGGACAAATAATTCAAATTCCTAGAATTGAACAGTACAAAGAAGACATTACTACAATGTAAGATTAAAAAATCTAAACTCTATAACTTTCCAGTACCACAAATTTCTGATAACCATTGCATTGCAGAACGATAATCGGATACGGCATCTAAATTATCTCTAATTAATAATTCCTCTGCAGAGTCCCATAGTGCTTGTAATGCAGGGACCCAATCGCCACCTTTATCTCTACTATCTTCATCAAATCTCCATGCATCAGATTCTGTTTTCTCATGAACTACTAACCAAGCCCATCCCATTGCATTCTCGAGACCTTTACCCTTTCTAGCCATAGGTACAGTAGACGCTATTCCCTCTTCAGTGGCCTTCCTGACTAATATATCAGCAAAAGCGAGTGGAATTGGAAGCTCACTGTTATTCCAAGGTAACCGACCCAACCTCTTCTCAATTTCTAGATTATCTCCTAATTCTCTTAAAAATGCACCAAATCCCTGCTTTCTCTTTATCTGTTTAAGTATTATTTTACTTGCTTCATCTCCTTTCAAATCAAATAACTCCTGAAGAATTACTTCACCAAATTCAGGCCAGAGTGCAACTAATATTGGATGACATGACGAATCTTCCAGCCTTACTACGGGATTGTCCAAATTAATTACAACTCCATCATTCCTAACATGAATTCCACCTTCCAAACTATCTAAAACACACCTTATTGCTCTCTTTTCATCATCACCACCATTTAAAAATTCAAGAAATCCTTCGGTATCTTCGATCCCAAACCAACTATCTTTAACAACAAAACCATCTTCTATTGAATTAAGAATACTGGATTTACATCGCCTAGGAAGTAAATTATCTTCCAAGGACATCCTTAGCCAGGAATCTATAGATTCTTTCAACCTCTCCTTTCCTTCTGCTGGCAGATCTCTGTCCCGGGGCCATCCTTTTGGCTTCCACATCCAAGTCGCATTGCAAATCTCACCTAATTTATTTGGTGGCATCATATTTATTCCAATACTCTGGGTAAAAGAAGTCTCAGTCTTAGCTAGAGCCGCTGTGGAAATACCCACCTTAACCCCCCCTTTGAACTCTAACTTCAACCAACCTTGATCGGTAAACTCATCTTCCTGCACATTTTTTTGGTCAAGCCCTATCGTCCATCTAAACTTCTCTCCGGAAAAATCCACAGATGAATTTTCTAAAATCCATTGTGTCCAATCTAGTGGTGGTTCTGCAATCTCACCTGTGAAAACAAAGCCCTTGTCCCACGAAAAGAAATACTGTCCAGATTTTGCATGCTCATCCCAAACTAGAAGCCTCAATTTAGAATTAGTGAAATTTTGAATCCCTACTTGATGACTTTGCTTACCATCGCCCCTTCTTAGATAACTTGAATTTCCATATAATGGATGTTTGAACACAGAAACTGTAGTTAAATCACCATCCAAAGCAGCAAGTAAACAACCAGCCAATGCTTTACACACCGGATCCCCTCCCCTTTTCGTCATTCTTTTCTTTAACCATCTAGTATCATTTCTCTTGGATGCAACCAAACTTAATTCTCTAAGAGTTAATGCCATCCTATCTTTTGCTCCAAAGAAAGAAATCTTGCCAATCTCTCCCTCAATTTCAGGCATGAAAATTTCTGGATCTTCCAATAATAAATCCAAATTCCTTTCTAATTTCTTTTGTATTTCCTTTGATGCCTTTTTTATTCCCCTAACCCTAATTCTTTTCCTTCGACTTTGATCTCCAGGAAATCTAACTTCTGCTGGTGGCTTGGCCATAGTAAACAATACCTCGAAT
>LULO01002000.1_pt1 | contig 14598 bp, 29 predicted proteins | sample 728121 | NCBI WGS metagenome assembly LULO01 (sample SAMN03860287, study PRJNA289734) | marine metagenome | biome: seawater column; feature: ocean; material: water; isolation source: Red Sea water column Station 149 - depth 50m | place: Saudi Arabia: Red Sea | collected 2011-10-15 | depth 50 m | reverse complement strand
CAATACAGGTTGCAATTGAGAGAGAGATAGAGGTTACAACATTCATAGAAACAGAAATAGAAATACCAGATGTTAATGAAATGGACGGAGATACAAACCCACTGGAGGTCGCAGAGTTAGAGGTGCTGGAACTTGATGAACCCATAACACTAGAACCAGACACATCTTTCACAGTTGAGATATCAAGTGATGAGCTGGGGTCAGTTATTGAATCATTTGATGTTCAAGTTGAGGTTGCAGACACAGGAGACATGGCAACCATATCAATAGAGGATATCGGTGGAGAGATAGAGGTGATAGAAATAGAAGTTGAACCACAAGTCGCAGAGGTTGAAGTTGAGGTAGCTGCAGAAATAGAAATGGAAGTTGCAGAGACTACATCTGAACCAGTTGCAACGGTAGAAACAGGTGAGGACACACCAGAGGTAGAGGTGGAGGTTGCAGAAACAAAAACAGAGAGTGTGACACCTTCACCAAAATCACAGAAGATAAGAAAACAGGTTGCGTCTGCGGTCGCAAAAAGAATTATGTCGAGTATCGCAAACAACTATGACTCGACATCACAAGCAACACAACTCGCACTCATAAATGCGATTGGTTCACCACAATATCAAAAGGTGTCTTTGTCTGATCAATACAGCACTGATTGGTATGAGTCAACAGACATTTATATGCAAGATGGTTTATCTGACCCCTACGGTGATGCGTTTATGGACGCACAGGGTATGCAGATGGACGAATTAATTAACAGTCAATACTAGGAGAAAAAACATGGCTGAGATAGAATACGGTGGAATAAAAATAGGGGGTTCTAAACTATTACTGATTGTTCCATTGTTAGGAACAATTATTGGTGGACTATGGGGTGGATTTGAACTCTATAGTAGATACCTTGATATGGAGGAAAAGATACAAACCTATGTCGCACCAGACTTGAGTGGGTTCGATAAAAGATTAGAGCTTGTCAAGACTGAGGTTGAAATGATAGAAAAAGAAATGAAAATGGTTCTTGAGGAAATAACTCTTGTAGCTGACGTTGCAAAAGAAATGAAAAATGATCTACGAGGTGATGTCAGACGTATTGAAAAAATAGTAGAGGATACTGAAGCAAGAGTAAAAGATGATAGTAGAGAGTTCAGAGATGACATGAAAGACCTTGAGGAGAGAGTAGAGTTGAAAATCAATAAAGCACTCAACAATCCACTAAACAAGGTGATAAGTAGATAATGCCTATTATTGCGTTCTTACTAGTGGTGTTTGTCGATGGGGAGCCATACCGTCCACAGGATAATATATTCTTCTATGATGTGAATCGTTGTATGTATTTTGCAAAGGCTATCAGACGCCAGAACTACTGGAATGGAACCAAATATGACCAAGATATCGTTGGGGCACACTGTTTACCCCAGAAAATCAACCCAGAGGGGGTAGATATCTATAAATAAATTATTTTTTCCTTATAAATCAAGGACTTAAAGACTTGACATTACCCCCCAAGATATTATATTATAGGTGAGTAATTTGAAAATGACAGAGGTTTATTTTATGAGTAGAGCAATTAGAAACAGTGATCAGACCACTTTCGATAAAGTCATACGAAAGATGGACAAGATCGCAGATGACATACAACTTTTAAATATTGTAACAACCATATTCGGTGCGATTTGTTTTATCACCTCAGCATATTTGTTTGCGTATTCAGTGTTAGGTGGTTTATCGTGAGCATCGTAATGGACGGAATACTACATTTGGATTTATCGAGTTCCGATGGAAACGCATTTACACTGTTGGCTACAGCAAATCGATATGCAACTAAAATGGGTTTAGATGACGAGGAAAAATTAAAAATCATTTCTGAAATGCAGAGTGGTGATTATAATAATCTTGTCAAAGTATTTGATAAATACTTTGGAGATCATGTTAGACTCTATAAAAATCCTTATGAATTACAAGGAAAGTAAAATGGACACGATTACACACACAATTATTGCAGTCAGTTGTATGTTCGCATCATATTATTGGGGTAGACATTTGACCGCTCAAGATGCGTTCAGTTTTTTGATGGACTGGCTAGAAGAACAGAAATTCGTTAAGGTGGAAGTTGACGAGAATGGTGAAAAATATTTTGTTAAACTGGAAGATTGATTATGATAAAATTTGTTATGGGATTGGTACTAGGAATAGTATTAGTCAAGTTTAACGTACTACCAACTATCATTGATACGTTTGTTGATGTTGGTGGTGCAGATTTTGTAATTGAGAATATGGAAGGATTGAAAAATGAATAAGATTATTGTTTTGATAATGATGTGTATTTTCGTATCAGCTTGTGGTGTCACACCACCAAGAGACTACATACTTCAATCGAAAGAGATTGAAAGAACGGTGAAGATGGCCGCATAGATGGTAGACTCAACTCTATGACTAAATCATTGGTGTCGAAAGTTGGTGAGAATGTTGATGCAAGTGTTATCACTGAACTTGAAAGAGTTTCTAAGAATGTGATTGCAGAGGTTGATGTAGCTGGTTATACTAGGAGACAACTTGATGTTATCGCATCTGGTAATCAGTTCATGGCATTTGTTCTTTTAGAATACTCTGATAAAGAAGCGACTAAAGTTTATACGAATAGACTTAGAAAGAATAAATTATTATTTCCTAACGATTTATGGGGAGAGTTAGAATATGAAACTAGTGGTACTGCTGAGTAGTTTACTTCTCATCTCAACGAATGTTGAGTCATTGACATATCCAAATGCACCAAGTGGAATCTCGTACAACGGTTGTGGTTTAAAGTGTACGTCCAAACATTATTACTTACCAAGTAAAGGTGTTTGGGCTCCAGAACCAAGATATAGAGGTAAGTCTAGAATCGGTGCGGTGATAGGTTCTTTAGGTTCAGCAATACTGATGAGAAACAATAGTCCGTTAGTGGTTGGACTTGCAACTGGTGGAGGTATGCTTCTTGGTTATGGGATTGGAAGTTACCTAGATAAGATTGATCAGATACACGCAAGTATGATTATTAATCAATCACTAAACAACAACGCACAAGGTCAGACAACGACTTGGAATCCCAACAACAACTTTGCAATGAGTGTAACACCACAGTCTAGTATGAACCAGTGCAGAAAATTTAATACAACAGTACAAGCAAACGGAACCATAAAGATTGTAAATGGTATTGCTTGTCGCCAGTCAAATGGTCAATGGAACTTGAGAGAGGTAAAATAAAATGCCAAAGAAAATTACTGCGACAACGCAGAACGATGGGTGGGAAGAACCTGTAAAGAAAAAGGTTCGCAAAAGACGCAAACCAATGAGTGAGGAACAAAGAGCTGCAGCTGCAGAACGACTTGCGATTGCAAGGGAAAAAAGGTTGCGTGAAAATCCACCTAAGTATAAGAACGTACATCCAAGTGTTCTTGCAAAACCAGATGATCACACATTCTCTTTGAAGAATGTTCGACAGTGGATAAAGACACAGAAAGAGTTAGTGAAGAAACATAAAAGTGATGCTCGTATGAAACAACCAGTAAAGGGTGCGATTGCGAAAGCCGCATCAGCAGAGGGTTACATTCGACACTGTGAGGCATACCTTGCAAATGGTGATTGGATAGATGACTTCTACGGTGAGTTTCAAGAGGGTAGAGTAGTGTGGGAACGCATAGCAGGATAATATAAAGTATGGAAGATGATACCAACGTAATACAGGGCCCTTGGAAACCAAACAAAAAAAACTCTAAGGTAAAAAAACAAACCGAAGAGGATATGGCTTTCATTGAAGAACTCACTGAAAAAGTTATGGTTCAATTGATTCATACCATGAGTGAAAATCAAATCGATATTCAAAGTAAAGATTTCAGTATAGAGATTGGATTTATAAATGAAAGTGTTAAGTCGATGCTTTACAGAGAGTTTGGATATCCCCACCCTGTAACGAGAATGATTCAAACAGTGGTATCAATTATTACCGATAAAGAAAAGGGTGTAAGATATACAAACTTTGACACACAGAAGATGGTTGAAATTTTAACAATGATGACAGATGAGTGGGATGATGAGTGAAGATAAATTTATAGAACCTTTTAGTCCAGCAATCCTAGAACGACAAGTACCACAAAAATTTATTGATATCGTCAACAGAGTTGGTGACGAAGTGTTGAGTGATGAAACAAAATCTAGAGAGTGGGATTTTTCTGAAAACCTTGTTGGTAAAGTAAGTAAAGAGGTTCAGATACCCATAGTGGATAAGGCAGAGAAAAAATATTGTCTGGACTACATGAAAGAATCGTGCTTACTATTCTTACAAGAAATGTTAAAAAAGAATAGAACATACGAGTGGAATAAACTTACAGGGGTAGGAACGTCACAAAATTTATACCCATCACCTGAGAATATCCATCTCGCAAACAGCTGGATAGTCAGTCAATATAAAGGTGAATATAATCCATGGCACAAACACAGTGGAAACTTTTCTGCGGTCATGTATCTAAAGATACCCGAAGGTATGAATGAGTTTATGGACAAAGAGTACGATGATCATTATCCCTGTAGTGGTCTGATACAATTTATGTATGGTGAGTCACAAGATTTTAGAAGTGATACTTTAACGTGTTTACCAGAGGTAGGAAAAATGTATTTGTTTCCATCTTGGCTAAAACATTCTGTCTATCCATTTTATTGTGAGGGAGAAAGACGCTCTTTATCTTTCAATGCATTTTTTAGGAAATAACAATGATAATACTTGATATGAACCAGATATCAGTCGCAAGTCTGATGATGAATATGCACATGGCAAAATCTGATACTGTTGACGAAGATATGGTTCGACACATGATACTGAACTCTGTTCGTATGTATCGAATGATGTTTACTGAGGAATATGGCGAGGTGGTCTTTGCGTGGGACTCCAGACACTACTGGAGAAGAGATTACTTTCCAGAATACAAACTCAATCGTAAGATGGGTCGAGAGAAAGACAGCCGAGATTGGGATCAGATATATGGTGTACTCAACAAGATTAAAGATGAGGTCAGATTGAACCTACCCTACAAATACCTAGAGGTATATGGTGCAGAGGCTGATGACATCATCGCAGTCCTGTGTAAGAAATATCAGAGTGAGAATATTGTGATTGTATCTGCTGACAAAGATTTCATACAGCTACACAAATATCCGAAAGTTAAGCAATACAGTCCCAACACCAAGAAGATGGTAAATGGGGTTGATCCAAACGTATATATAAAAGAACACGTTCTAAAAGGTGACTCTAGTGATGGAATACCAAATGTTCTATCACCAGACAATACTTTCGTAGATGGGCTACGACAGAAACCTTTAGGAAAGAAAAAGATTGAAGTAATCTTACAGACTGATTTTGACGAACTACATGATGAAGTCAAGCGAAACTATCAAAGGAATGAAAAACTCATCAACCTAGATAATGTTCCAGAGGAACTAGAATTAAAAATTCTTAACGAGTTTGATTCTGCTCCATGTGGTGATCGAAGTAAACTGTTAAATTATTTTACAACTTCAAAGTTAAAAACTTTGACTGAATCAATTGGAGAATTTTGATGCCAGAAACTACACTTTTATTTTCAGAAATACTTGACCTTGTACACAAGGCAAAAACCAAAGACAAAAAAGTAGAGATACTTAGAAAGTATAATAGCGATGCACTACGCATGGTGATTAAATCATCGTTTGACCCAAACATAGTATGGGTTATGCCAAAGGGTAACGTACCCTATACACCAAACGATGCACCAGCTGGTACAGAACATACTCGACTCGCAACCGAAGCAAAGAAACTATTTCGTTTCATTCGTGGTGGAGATAACATCACCCCACAATTCAAGAAAGAACAAATGTTTGTTCAATTGTTAGAGGGTCTACACAAAGATGAAGCTGAACTCATATGTTATGCAAAAGACAAACAGTTACATAAAATTGTTAAGGGTCTATCTGCACCTGTAGTCAGACAGGCATTTGGCTGGGACGAGGACTTTATGCAGATTGATTTGACCGCATATCCACAGGGATCTAGGTCTGCATCTGGACTGGTGGACGAGTAAAATCTTTATAAATCAATCACTTACTAGGGGGTTGACAATGCCCCCTGAATTTGCGATAATATATGTATAGTTTGGAAATGATGAGGAAAACCGATGATTATATGTAAGAAACAAACCACTGATTTACAACAAGGTATCCAGAACCTAATAACCACTGAAGGTAAAAAGTATATCAAGATTATCTCTGATAATTCTTCTACTGCCTTTATCGTCAAGAAAGATGACAAGAGGTTTCGTAAGGGTGATATTCTGATGTCTGCTAGTTGGAACGCACCAGCGAGGAACGCTGCAAGGGGTAACGTCCTTGAGGGAAACTATCCGATAAACTGGACTGGCCCCCTGTACCTTAAATAGAAACTACGAGGAAGTTTGGTTTGCGGTGCAACCTCTCTCAACCTCATCATCAACTGCACCGCAAACAAATGCTCAGGAAACAAAATATATGATGATGATTGTGATACGTTTCTTGGGTTCTACAGTAGGGGGAACATTCGTTCCCTCTACGCCTTTCTACTATTTATCAAATAAGGGTTTTACATGAGAGTGTTAAACATTACTGGTGGTAGAAAAAAACAAAGACAAGATGTCGAGGATGCTGTCAAGTGGTCTATCAAAAAACTTAATTTACACAGAATCAGAACACTTGAATTAAACTTTTCACTCAGAAAACTTAAAACTCTATACGGACAACTAGAACAGCTAGATGATAATCGCAGAGAGTTTTCAATTGTGTTAGACAAAAACATGAACACAGAAAACATCATTAGAACAGTGATACATGAAATGATTCATGTGAAACAATATGTCAGAAAAGAAATGGATAGTGAGGTCATTGGCCAACGCATGAGATGGAAATCAAAGATGTATCCGTCCGACATTAAATACGATGATATGCCTTGGGAGAAAGAGGCAAATCGACTAGAAACTAAATATGGTAACGAATACCTAGAGGAGATTGGAATATGATAGATTGTAACATACGTCCAAAGACTGAACAGGAAAGAATCGTAGAGATACTAATGCAACTACCAAGAGATGATCGACAAGAACTCTTGAGTCTATGTGGTCTCTATCCCAAGTTTCATTTGACTAATCGAAAAGATTTTCACTCTATGATGGGGAATCTAAAATGAAAAGACTAATTTTATTTTTAACAATAATCTTAATACCGATGATGGCTGTCGCTGTTATCTCAATCGGTATGCCATCGGTTCAAATTGAAAAGGTTGACACCAACGGTGATGTTGAACCAAAACCTAATTTAGAACCAGAGGTTAAAGAAGAACTACCCACACCAATAAACGTATTTGATGTAGAAGAAGCGAGATGTCTCGCAGAAAACATCTATCATGAAGCAAGGAATCAAGGAACCGCTGGTTGGTTGGCAGTTGCAGCTGTTACTCTCAATCGGGTAACTGATGATCGATTTCCTGATTCAATCTGTGGTGTAGTTTTTCAATCAGAAACAAGAGAAAGTTGGAGAACAAAAGGTAAGGATGTTCCAGATATAGAAAGAGTTTACTATCCTGTGCGACATCGATGTCAGTTTAGTTGGTATTGTGATGGTAAACCAGATGACATAAATCAGTTGGGTATCTACATGGACATAATGCAGTTCACTAAGATACTGTTAACATCTAGGGTAATGATGTTTGATATAACTGATGGTGCAACATTCTATCATGCAGATTATGTCATGCCGTCTTGGGCAAAATCTAAAATTAAAACAATCGAAATAGGGGATCATATCTTTTATAGATGGAAAAGATGATATGTTTGCACACTTGATCAGAACTCCCTTCACCATGAATCCCACTTTCGCAAAGTATCCTTTTGAAAAAATGATGATGCACACGCAAAAGATTTCTACCTACGCTGATGATTATACGATAGATGAACGAATCAAGGAAGTAGCCCGTTTGGAGGATGACATTTGGTTCGAGAGTGACATTGCAAAAAAGAATGACTTAGTAAACAAGACTGCTAATACGTTAGGAATGGATCGTGAATATACAAGTATGTTGGGAATGGGTCTAGAGATAGAAGATGATATTTTGATTATGCATGAAGGAAAACTTGAAGCAAGTTTCGTTGCGTTTGCAAGTAGCTGGTCTGCTGGTGACAAACAAGGTAAAACACTCAGAGAGTTACATGAACCGATTGCAGACGGAGACAAGTTAAGAAATGCGAGTGACCGCATCATCAAAGCACTTACTGGAGATAATTGTTACCATCGATATACATGGGGAGTGTCACCACTGAAGAAACGTAGTAATCACCCACGATACGAAAAACCTGACTTTGATTCAGTAGATGATTTATGGTTTAGAGTCGAACATGAGAGAACAATAGCTATCGAAAAGAATAAGAGCTGTGCATTATTAATTTCAGTTGATGTGTTCCCTCTCAAAGATGTTTTGAGAACTGACGGTGAATTACTTAAAAAATGTATTGACAGTATGTCCGATAATGTGTTAGTATATAAGAACCTAAAAAAAGTAAAAAGATTAATTAACGATTATGCTAGAGTTTGATTACAGTTTAGATTACAAGAATACTTTCTTTTGGCCTAACGATAGACGTTATCGTATTGGTAGGGGCGAGCAAGGTGTTCTGTTGGTCAGACCTTACACTGATGACATCTGCAAACACTGGAGGTTTAAAACTCCATCGATTGCATTGGCATCATCTTCTAAGATTTGTCATTTGTATTACGAATACAAAATAGAAAAAGATTTTGTTGGTATGGATATGTGTCGTAAGTTTTTAGAAATGGGTTTCACAAGAGCCAGACGATATGCAAACCACAAAGACGGTAAGAAGTATGACTCTGAGGGAAATGTCAAACCACAGGAACTTGATGCATTGACATCACCCAAAGCAAAGTCTGCAAAAATATTTAAGAGGGCAAGAGATCACGTTGCAAAAGATCCTGTCTATGTTTCAATGAGAAAGTCGTGGAGAGAAAATGAATATATTTTATCTTGATGATGACCCGATACAATGTGCAAGGTGGCACGTTGACAAACACATCGTAAAGATGATAACCGAGTATTGTCAACTGTTATCTACAGCTCATCGTATCCTTGACGGTCAAATGTATTACGGTAAAACTAAGAACGGTAGGAACATCAAACGATGGTCGTTACCTGACTACAGAGAAAACGTATTGTTCAAGGCAAGTCATGTCAATCACCCATCTAACGTGTGGACAAGAGAAAGTTTGAGTAACTACATGATGTTGTTTAAACTTTATATGGCGTGTATCGCAGAATATAAATATAGATACGGAAAGGTTCATGGTTCATCTAAACCATCGGTGTATCTGCAAAGACCACCAAAGAACATTCCAGATGTGGGATTGACTGAGATGCCACAGGCGATGCCAGAATATTGTAAGGTTCCTAATGATCCGATTAGTGGTTACAGGAACTACTACATAAACGAGAAAGCTTATTTTGCAAACTGTGATTACCGAATCAAAGAAGATGCTGTCTGGAGTGAGGGTTGTTAGGATGCCAACTTACGATATTATAGACGATGAAACAAATGAACACTTTACAATTTTTTGTAAATATTCAGAACTGGAACAATACCTTGTAGATAATCCAACGTGCAGAAAGTTAATCTCTGCACCAGCGATTGTTGGTGATCACGTTGTTAAACGCATGGACGGTGGTATGAAGGAAGTATTCAGTCGAGTCGCAGAGGCTCACCCAAACAGCCCACTCGCAGATCGGTTTGGTGACAATAGAACCGCACAACAAAAGAGAGTGCAAGAGGTAGGTAGAAAACATGGACTTGTCAGAAAGAGTGGAGGGCAAGATGTTTCTAAACTTACTAATACATACAAGACAACATAAAGGATAGAGATGGCAAAGAAAAAAGAAATAAACTATTCTGATTTAGTTAAAATAGATCCAATCACAGACACACAGAAAGAAGTTTTCAAAAGTTGGAAAGAAGGTAAAAACCAGTTTCTCTGCGGTTGTGCTGGAACAGGTAAAACTTTTATTTCAATGTACCTTGCGTTTGAGGAAGTGTTAAAAAATGAAACACCATACGATAAAGTGATTATAGTGCGTTCACTTATACCAACAAGAGAGATAGGTTTCTTGCCTGGCGATGAAGAGGACAAAGCTGCACTGTATCAAGTTCCTTATGCAAACATGACACAGTTCATGTTCAAACAACCAAACGAACAAGCGTTCAGTATTTTATATGATAGATTAAAAGCACAAGGTAGTTTTTATTTTCTATCAACGTCATTTTTGAGAGGTCTTACTTTTGATAACTCAATCATCATTGTTGATGAGTGTCAGAATCTAAACTTTCATGAGTTAGATACAATTATTACAAGAGTAGGACAGGACTCTAAAATATCTTTTTGCGGTGACTTCATGCAATCAGATTTAACAAAAAGAAATGAGAAAGACGGACTACATGATTTCGTAAAAATCTTGGAAGAGATGGACGAATTTAATATCAGTGAATTTTCAATAGGTGATATTGTTCGGTCTGGTTTCGTAAGAAGTTATCTCATTCAAAAAACAAAACTAGGATTAGGATTTGAATAATGGCTTATAAACTTTCGACAAAATCACAAGAGAGACTCATGGGTGTAGAACCTGAGTTAAAAGAAGTAGTATACGAAGCAATCAAAGTCACAAAGATAGACTTTGGTGTTATCGAGGGATTACGCACAGAGGAAAAACAAAAACAACTTGTGGAGTCTGGTGCATCCCAAACAATGAAATCAAAACATCTTGAGGGTCGTGCAGTTGACCTGATGGCGTATATCGGTGGGCGAGGTTCATGGGAACTAAATGTCTATGATGAAATCGCAGATGCGATGAAAGAAGCAGCTGTCAAAGTGGACGTTGCAGTTCGCTGGGGTGCAGCTTGGACTGTTACCGATATTCGTGAATGGGAAGGAACAATGGAAGATGCAATGAACTCTTACATTGATACCAGAAGGAGCGAGGGACGCAGACCGTTTATCGATGCACCACATTTTGAACTAATGTAAGGATATATAATGACATACCCATTTGATCATGTTGAAACAGATTTACCAGATTTAAAAACAAAAACGATTGACAGAAAAAGATACTACGTCACACCAGATGACAAAGAGTATCCATCGATTACCACTGTATTATCTAATAGGGGTAAAGAGGGATTATTCGAGTGGCGTAAACGTGTCGGTAACGATGTTGCAAACTACATCTCACGCAAAGCTGCGAAACGTGGAACGTCAGTTCACCAGATGTGTGAAGATTATCTTAACAATGTTGGATTTGAAAATCCAAGTTGGTGGAGTGAAAAAGAAAAAGACTTTCTTCCATTCTGCCTGTTTAATCAATTAAGAAACAACGCATTACATCGTATTAATAATATTCATGCACAGGAATGTGCGTTGTACTCTGATAAGTATGAAGTTGCTGGTAGGGTTGATTGTATTGCAGAATACAAAAACACTTTATCAATTATAGATTTTAAAACATCAACATCAGAAAGAACTGATAAATATAACGAGAACTATTACATACAGGCATCAGCGTACGCTGAGATGTATGAGGAGAGGACAAACACACCGATAGACCAAATCGTTATCATGGTTGTAACTGAGGACGGTGTGGTACAAGAGTTTGTAAAAAGTAAACAAGACTATCTACCACTATTGGAGGAAGCAATCAATGAGTTTAACTCTGCATGATGCAGCTGCAAAGAAGATAAAACAAATCGCAGAAGAAGATCCAGACGTAAAGGATTATCACAAGTTGCGTGTGTTTATACAGGGTGGGGGCTGTTCTGGTTTTCAGTATGGTTTCATGTTTGATAAAGAAAAAGATGATGACCTAAGAGTTGAGAATGGTGATGTTACTGTCGTGATTGATCCACTAAGTCTGCAATACTTAGACAGTGCAGAGATAGATTATTCAGCAGATAATTTTTCGTCACAGTTTGTTATTCGTAATCCAAACGTGCAAGCTACTTGCGGTTGCGGTAGTTCTTTTGCAGTTTAACACTTGACATTACCTACAAAATTTTGATAGTATATATAGAACGTATTCGTTGATACGAGTTGGAAATTGTTTAGGACGGCGGTGCAAATCCGCCCACCTCCACCAAATTTTTTAAAGTAACAGTTTCAAGGGGGGTGCTTTTAGATTCGACTGGGCAACTAGTAGGCGAGTGGAGAATACGAGGTTGACCACCTTAACGGTTAATATAACTGCCAACGATAATTGGTACTATGAGGATTATCGCCTAGCGGCGTAGAACTCATCGGGGTCTGGCCCACCTTGTTATCCAACGGGCTTTTTATTATGGAGTTTATATGCAAACCACAAAAACATTTTCATTGAAGATAGAACAAATCGCACTGGAGAAAAAGATTACTCACATGGATGCGGTGCTATGGTATTGTTCTGAGAATGAGATAGACCCATCAACTGTCGCAAGACTAATCAGTAAAGGATTGAAAGAAAAAATAGAGGTCAATGCATCTGACCTTAACTATCTACCAAAGAAAGCCAAACTACCGATATAATGCAACCTGTAGATGTTTACTTGACATACTGTGCAATCAAAGCACATTTTGGTGAAGGTGACTACGACTTTCACAAGTTTGGTGGCAAATCCAAAGTAAGCAGAGGTTCTTTTTATAAAAGAAGTGATCGTTCTTTTTTTGTTAGACTAAGTAAAAAGTATACGGAGTATAGTGATATCAAAAACTTTCTTGTTGCAAACTTTGTCAGGTCAAACAGAAAAGGTTGGATAGGAGAGTTTAGTCAGGACGTATATGAGGATTGGAAAAAACATATACAGAGTCTAAGTTATAATTTTGAACAAGAGTTATCACCGCACGTTGATGACTTTGAAAAATTGTTTGAAGTGCCACAGGGTTCTCATCCATTACTGATGAAAGAATACTTTGGTAAACGTGTATCATTGGAAACACTTATTATACTGGACGAGTTAGTGCAGTATCAAAAGAATTGGGATAAAAAAATGAGTGAAGATCTTTTTTGGCCAGACGTTAAAACAAAAAGTTCTTGACAATACCCAAAGAAAAGTGTAAGATAGTCTTAATAAATTTAATACAGAAGGAGCAGTAAAGTGCCTCAGAAAAGTCGTTCAGAAAATTTCTTTGAACATAAGAGCCAGAGACTTGAAAGTCGAGTAAAAGACTTAGAGTTCAACTGTGCAGAGTTGCAACGTGAGAATGAAGAGATGAGAGAGAAGGTTAAGAAACTCTCATCTCGCACCCCAGAGTGGCCGAGAGGTTACAGACCAACTAGGAGGTTCCCGAAGAAAAATGCAAAGTGAGAATAAATTTTTGTCAGTGGAACTAATCGATCACATGGGTTGTGACCTTACTGTAGTAAATGCAGCTCGTGTGTCTTTTGGAAAACATAAAGAGTCGTTTGAGGAAAGACCTGATACGAAGTTAATCAACTACCTTGCAAAACATAAACACTGGAGTCCCTTTGGTCATTGTTCTGCACAGTTTCGTATCAAAGCACCTGTGTTCGTTGCACGACAGTTGGTCAAACACCAAATAGGTTTAACGTGGAACGAGGTATCAAGACGATATGTCGATGATGAACCAGAGTTCTTTGAACCCGATGTCTGGCGAGGTAAAGCAGACGATAAGAAACAAGGTAGTTCTGATGAGTCAATCGAGATTAATCCAAGAAAAGATATGGTCAATGATTATCAACAAGTATTACATTCTGCAAAGTGGGCGTATGAAGAACTTCTAAGGAAGGGTGTATGTCCAGAACAGGCTCGCATGGTTCTACCACAGAGTATGGTTACTGAGTGGTACTGGAGTGGGACATTGTATGCGTTTGCAAGGGTGTGTAATCTACGGTGCAAACCAGACGCACAAGAAGAGACCAGAGTAATCGCAGATAGAATTGATTATTTGATGGGTAGATTATTTCCAGCGAGTTGGAGTGCATTGATTGATTAGACAGATGGATATGGAACTTTTCGGTGGATGCAACTACAAATGTCAGATGTGTCCACAAGGAGAGCCAGGCAGAGAAAGAGAGTTTAAAAAATCTCTTACTTGGGAAAACTTTGTCAAGATAGTTGACGATGCAATCTCTCATGGTGTCGAGTCCATTAGTATACATGGTGGCGGTGAACCCACATTACACAAAAGGTTTATCGACTGTATCAAGTATATAAAAGACAGGGGTGCAAAGTGTACCAGTATCAGTAACGGTTATCTACTGAATGATACACTGAACCAGAAGATTGCAGACAGCGGTTTGGATACTCTACGGTTGTCTGTTGTTGGATACAATGCAGAGACATATTTTAAGTGGATGAAAAAAGATGCGTTTCATCAGGTTCGTGAGAACGTAAAAAAACTGGTGGAGTTATGCAAGGGTACAAACACCTCAGTTGAGGCTCAACATCTCATTCTAAATATAAATGAAAAGGAATACGAAATAGAACAGTATCGAGAGAATTGGGTGGACTATACAAACACTAAGTC
>LULO01000858.1_pt1 | contig 14723 bp, 10 predicted proteins | sample 728121 | NCBI WGS metagenome assembly LULO01 (sample SAMN03860287, study PRJNA289734) | marine metagenome | biome: seawater column; feature: ocean; material: water; isolation source: Red Sea water column Station 149 - depth 50m | place: Saudi Arabia: Red Sea | collected 2011-10-15 | depth 50 m | reverse complement strand
AAAGTTGTTGAATTTGATATAATGTACGGAGAGGGGATATCTAAATTAGGTGAATTAGTTGATTTAGGTGTCAAAGCAGAAATTATTGATAAATCTGGATCATGGTTTGCTTACAAAAATACTAAAATAGGACAAGGTAGAGAAAACGTTAAAAATTTTCTTAACGACAATCCTACTATAGCTAAAGAAATAGAAAATCAAATTCTACAAAATGCTGGAATAGTTGAAAAAGCTATGATGGAAGGAAAAGTAGAGAATAAAGAAAAAGAAAAAGAAGCTAAAGAAGCTGAAGAAATAAAAGAATAGTAAATATTATTTTTGTTTAGCGCCTATTTCAAAATAGGCGCTTTTTTATTTAGACAATAGAGTTTTCAAGTTATAATACCTTTGATAATGATCCTACCCTAATGTTTGCTAATTCTGGAATGGTGCAATTTAAAAATATTTTTACAGGTAAAGAGACAAGAGATTACAACAGAGCGACTACAGCTCAAAAATGTGTAAGAGCAGGCGGTAAGCATAATGATTTAGAAAATGTAGGATACACTACAAGACATCATACTTTTTTTGAGATGTTAGGTAATTTCTCTTTTGGAGATTATTTTAAAGAGTTGGCCATAGAACTAGCTTGGAATCTGATTACCAAAGAATATTCAATAAATAAAGATAGACTATTAGTAACTGTTTATTCTGATGATCAGGAAGCTTTTGATTTATGGAAAAAAATAGCTGGTTTGTCTGAAAATAAAATTATTAAAATTAGTACATCTGATAATTTTTGGTCAATGGGTGAAACTGGTCCTTGCGGTCCATGTTCTGAAATATTTTATGATCATGGTGATAAATACGAAGGAGGCCCTCCAGGTTCTCCAAACGAAGATGGTGATAGATTTATAGAAATATGGAATTTAGTATTTATGCAATATGAGCAAATATCTAAATCTGAGAGAATAAATCTACCAAAACCCTCCATTGATACTGGAATGGGATTAGAGAGAATGACAGCTCTTCTAGATGGTTCTAATGATAATTATTCAACAGATTTATTTCAACCGATTATAAATGAATCAACGAAATTATGTGGCGATGAAAGTTCAATAACAAGTCCTAGTCATAGAGTAATTGCAGATCACTTAAAATCCTCCTCTTTTTTAATTGCCGATGGAGTAATGCCTTCAAATGAAGGTAGAGGATACGTCTTACGAAGAATAATGAGAAGGGGAATGCGACACGCTCATTCTTTAGGTAATAAAGAGCCTGTATTTCATAAGCTATTTCCTATTTTTTTAGATGGAATTAAAAATTCATATCCTGAATTAGATAGAGCAAAAGATCTGATCACTAATACATTAATGAATGAAGAAACTAAATTCAAGGAAACTGTTGAAAAAGGAATTAAAATTTTAGATGAGGAAATTTCTAACTCAACAAATATATTTAATGGAGAAGTAGCATTTAAATTATACGATACCTATGGATTTCCCTTAGATTTAACACAAGATTATTTGAAAAGTAAAAATATTGAAGTCGATATAAAAACATTTGAACAAAAAATGTTAGATCAAAAGGAAAGAGCGAGACAAAGTTGGAAAGGTACAGGAGACATCGAGGATGAAGGCATTTGGTTTGAAATAACTTCTAAAATAGATCCAACAGAATTTTTAGGATATTCTGATATGGAAGCTGATTGTAAAATAATTTCAATCATATCAGAAAGTAAGTCAGTAGATAAAATTAAAAAAGATCAAGAAGCAATTATAATATTAAATCAAACACCTTTTTATGGAGAAAGTGGTGGTCAGGTGGGAGATCAGGGTTTTTTTGAAAATGATAACTTTAAGTTTGAAGTTATGAATACTACAAAAATATTTGGAAACTATTTTCTTCACAAAGGTAAAGTAATTAGTGGTGAATGCGAAATTGAAGATACTATTAAAGCAAGCATTAATACAGTGAATAGAGATTTTATTAAATATAATCATTCTTCAACTCATTTATTACATGCTGCTCTAAGAAAAATACTGGGCAAGCATGTCACGCAGAAGGGCTCACTTGTAAATTCAGAAAAACTTAGATTTGATTTTAGTCACAATAATCCAATTGAAAAAGATCAACTCATGAATATTGAAGAAATTGTAAATGATCAAATTCAAAAAAATGGAATTGTTGAAATAAAAATTGTGGATCAAAAAAAAGCTATTGAAGAAGGTGCGATGGCATTGTTTGGAGAAAAATATAGCGATGAAGTAAGAGTAGTAACAATGGGTCAAGAAAATGAATCATTCTTTTCAAAAGAATTATGCGGAGGAACTCATGTTGTTAAATTAGGGGAAATAAGTAAATTTAAAATAACTAATCAATCTAGTGTTGCGTCTGGAATAAGAAGAATAGAGGCTGTATCTAATGTTGCAGTGGATAAATATATTAAAGAAATAGAAAGAAATTTATTAGAAAAAAATAAAAACCAAGATAATCAAATTGAAGATTTAAAGAATAAAATTAAAAAGATTAATGCTGATTATAATTTTAAAAATCAATCTGAAGACAAAGGTTTGTTAATTAAAGAATTAATTCAGATACACGAAAAATTAAAACAAAATATGTCTATATCAAAAAATATTGATAATATTGTTGTAAAAAAAATCAAAGAATTAAATTTCATATACTTGATTGCTGAAGACTACCCTAATAAATCTTTGAAAACATTTATTGATGAGCAAAAAAAACAATATAACAAAAATAGTGTTTCGTTAATAATTTCAAATAATAATAACAAACTATCTATAGTGCTAGGAGTTACTGAAGATATTACAGACCTTTTTGATGCTTCAAAAGAAATAAGAGAAATTTCGATTATTCTAGGTGGCAAGGGTGGGGGTGGTAGAAAAGATCTTGCTCAAGGAGGAGGATCAGATGTTAGTCAAATTAATGAAAGTATAAAATACGTAGAAGATAAATTAAACTCTATTAGTTAATTTGAAAATTGTTTTTTATTGCGCTTAAAAAATCTTGAGTGTTTAACCATTTCTGATCTTTGTTAATTAATATTGCTAGATCTTTTGTCATTTCACCACTTTCTACAGTTTTGATACACGTTTCTTCTAATTTTTTAGCAAAATTTATTAATTCATTATTACCATCAAATTCTCCTCTAAAACTTAAACCTCTTGTCCAAGCAAAGATTGATGCAATAGGATTAGTTGAAGTTTCTATACCTTTCTGATGATTTCTATAATGTCTTGTAACAGTTCCATGTGCTGCTTCAGCTTCTACTGTTTTACCATCTGGGGTCATTAACACACTTGTCATTAAACCTAGTGATCCAAATCCTTGAGCAACAGAATCTGATTGAACATCTCCATCATAATTTTTACAAGCCCAAATAAAATTACCTTCCCATTTTAAAGCTGAGGCCACCATATCATCGATTAATCTATGCTCATAAACTATGTCTTTTTCTTTAAACTTATTTTTAAATTCAGTATCAAATACATCCTGAAATAAATCTTTAAATCTTCCATCGTAGACTTTTAAAATAGTATTTTTAGTAGAAAGGTAAACTGGCCAACCAAGGTTAAGTCCATAATTAAAACAAGCTCTAGCAAAGTCTTTAATTGAATTATCTAAATTATACATTGATAGGGCTACACCAGGTTTTTCAAATTCATATACATCTTTTGTAAATCCTTCAGATCCATCTTTAGGTTCAAAAACCATTTTAAGAGTTCCTGGTTTATTAATTAATGTGTCAGTCGCTCTATATTGATCACCAAAGGCATGTCTAGCAACTACAATTGGATGATTCCAGTTTGTAATTATTCTTGGAACATTTTTGCATATAATTGGCTGTCTAAATATTGTTCCTCCCAGTATATTTCTTATTGTTCCATTGGGAGAACGCCACATTTGTTTTAATTTGAATTCCTCTACTCGATTTTCATCAGGAGTAATTGTTGCACATTTTATTCCTACACCATATTTTTTCACCGCCTCGGCAGCATCTATTGTGATTTGATCATTTGTCTCATCTCTTTTAATCACTCCAAGATCAAAATATTTGATATCTATATCAAGATAGGGCAAAATTAATTGTTCTTTGATGTACTCCCAGATGATTCTGGTCATTTCATCTCCATCCATTTCAACTACAGGGTTTTTAACTTTTATTTTTGCCATTTAATTAATATATTTTTTAATTGATCAACCGTATCTATAATGTGAAAACTGTTTTGTAAATTTTTATTTGAAAAATTTTCATCTTCAAAAAATTTAAATTGCTGAAATAGATTATCCCAGAAATTATTTTTATTAAAAAATATTATTGGCTTATTATGAATCCCCATTACTTTCCAAGATACAACTTCTACTATTTCTTCTAAAGTACCTGTTCCTCCTGGTAATGCTAAATACGCATCACCTAACTCAAATAGTAACTTTTTTCTTTCAGACATATTATCCACTATTTTTAATTCATCTATATTTTCAAAAATTATTTCTCTCTCAGATAAAAAATTTGGAATAACTCCCGTAACTATATTTTTATATTTTTTTGCTGTCTTAGCAACCACACCCATAATACCAACTTTTGCCCCACCGTAGACAATATTTATTTTAAATGATGATATTAATTTGCTAATTTCTTCTGCATCTTGATAATATTTATTACTTAATTTATCTGAAGATGAGCAATAGACAGTAATAGATTTAATAGTCATAAATTTAATGTTTATTAGAAAAAATTTAACTAGAAATTTTATTCTTATACCAATTCTTAATGTTTTCTCTAAACATTAAAGCAGATGGTGTAACAACTAATGTAAGAAATGTTGCAAAGAGAAGTCCAAATACTATAGCTGTTGATAATTGAACCCACCACTGGGTATCTGGCGAACCTCTGGTTATTTCTCTAGATATGAAGTCAACATTTGTCATTGTAACCATTGGTAATAATCCTAGTACTGTTGTAGTTGTTGTAAGTAAAACTGGTCTCAGTCTCTGTGCCCCTGTTTTGATAATGGCTTCTCTAATACTAGATGTTTTAGTCTTTAAAAAATCAAATGTATCAATCAATATAATATTATTATTTACAACTATTCCAGCAAGAGCAATTACTCCAACTCCTGACATAACAATACCAAATGGCTGTGCTGTTACCATTAGACCTATAAAAACACCAGCTGTGGACATTACTACTGCAAAAAGAATTAAGAATGCACTATAAAAACTATTAAACTGCAATAGAAGTATCATTAGCATTAAAAATAAAGCTACACCAAAAGCTCCTGTTAAAAATTCTTGAGCTTCTTTTTGGTCTTCATTTTCTCCAATAAGTTCAGCCCTTACTTTGTTATCTAATTCATAACGAGGTAAATCTAAAGTTCTTCCTCTCCAAGACGGAGCAGTATCTGAAATTCCTAATACGTACTCAAGTTCTTTTACTTTTCCATCAGGATAAGTTCCAGGCTCTACATCTGCCTGAATATTTATTGCATTTTTTGAATCTACTCTAATTATATTTCCTGTTCTGCTATTTGGAACAATTTCTACAAAATTGGATATTGGAACTAAACCATTTGAAGTAGTTACTCTTAAGTTATCAATTCTATCCAATGTTCTTCCTTCGTTTGGATAACGAAGATAAAGTGGTATACTTTCATTACTATCATCAGGTCTATATTCACCAAGTTTAAGACCGTTTGTTGCAAGTTTAATTACATTACCAATTGATGTAATGTTAGCTCCAAACTTAGAAGCTTGTTTTCTATCTACATTAATTTCCCATTCTATCCCAGGTGCTGGTAAATTATCTTCTACATTCATTAACTTTGGATAACTATCCATAAATTTTTTAAGCTTAATTCCTTCAGCTATTAAAAGTTGCTTATTATCACTGGTTAATTTAATGTTAATTGGTTTACCTTCACCAGGACCACCTTGTTGTTCTCTTGACTCTACTTTAATCCCATTGATGCTTTTTGTGGCTTCCAAAATTTCTGCAAGAATTACTTTTGATTTTCTTCTTTTATCCCAATCTGTATATTCCAAACTTATTGATCCAATAAAGTCTTCTGATGCCTCTGATTGTTCACTTACATTTCCACTTAAAGAATAAATATTTTTAAATTCTTGTCTTTCCGATTGAAGCTTTAAAATAATATTCTCAACTCTTGATACATAATCTTTTTTTTCTTCAACTGAGAGATTACCTCTTGCAAAGACTACGATTTTTGCAAGATCTGGCTCAACATCTGGGAAAAATTCTACACCTTCTCCAACTTTAGTATAGGTGTAGTTTACAGCAACTAATATTACTAAAGCACTAATCATCACCTTTAAAGGATGAAATAATAAGAAGTTTAATACTTTTGCATAAAATCCAACAAAACCAGTTACGTTTAAAACAGGTTCATTTGATTCTGAAGATAAGATTTTTGCATTTTTAGAAACTAATTTATCTGTAGAATTTACATTTTCTGAAATTTTATAAACTCTTGGTATAATTCTTATAAATACAAATATAAATAAAGCGAAGCTCAGTAAATATTTTCCAATTGTTATAAATAAACTAAATCTTTCAAGATTTAATAATCCAAATCCATAAGATAATAGATTGTAAAAAATTAATGATATTAGTAATGGTACAATAAATTGGAGAAGTATTCTTGAAACAGTATTTAAAATAGATCCTAAAACTGGGACAAACAGTAGTGCCATAAACAAAGAAGAAATAAGAACACATATAAGTGTTATTGGTAAATATTTCATAAATTCACCAGCTATACCAGGCCAGAATATTAAAGGTAGAAAGGCTGCCAGGGTAGTTGCAGTCGATGATATAATTGGTAGTGACATTTTTTTTGATGCATTTGCGAAAGCATCTTTTACACCAAGTCCTTCTTTCATTTTTCTATCTGCATATTCAACAACAACAATTGCTCCATCGACTAATAGTCCTACAGATAAAATTAGAGCAAATAATACAACTATATTAATAGTAAAACCCATTACAGAAAGAGCTAATAAACCTGATAAAAACGATCCTGGAATAGATACACCAACTAATAAACCAGACCTAACTCCTAATGCTCCTAAAATAATAATTAAAACAAGGATTATAGCTGCTATGACATTGTTTTGCAGACTATTTAACATAGTTTTAATTCCTTTTGATTGATCATTTCCAAAAGAGATTTCAACATTTTCAGGAAAACTTTTAGCAGTAATTGCAGTTATTCTTTTTACTTCTTCAATAGTATTAATAATATTTTCACCAATTCTTTTAGAAACATCAATAGTTATTGAATTAGATCCATTTACATTTGCATAAGATTGCCTATCTTCGAATGTTCTTTTAACTTCAGCAATATCTCTGAAAGTAATAACTGAATCTCCGTTAGTTTTAACAGGGGTATTTAATACATCTTCAATAGTTTCGTATAAACCTGGAACTTTAATATCAAAACTTCCGTCACCAGTGTCTTGACCACCAGCAGATACCATTTTATTATTTTCTCTAACAATATATGTCAACTTGTTCATTTCTTTTACCGCCTATTTTAGCTTCTAAAACACTAGGAATTGTTTCTATATCATCTTGCAAAATATCAGCTAAATCTTGAAGAGTTCTATTAGGTACATCTCCGCTTAAAGAAATGGATAAGATAGGAAATGTACTTATATTAACTTCGTTAACTGTTGGTTCATCTGCTTCACTAGGTAGATCACCCTTAGCTCTATCAACTTTATCTCTGATATCAACCATAGCTTGATCAGAATCAAATCCAGCATCAAATTCTAATAAAACATTTCCTCCACCTGAATAAGCTGTTGATCTTACTTCTCTTACTCCTTCAACAGTTTTAACTTCGTCTTCAATTGGTTTAACTAAAAGCCTTTCAGAGTCTTGTGCAGAAATACCATTTTGACTTAGTGAAATATAAACTATTGGTATGCTTACATCAGGAGATGATTCTTTGGGCATTGTGATGTAAGTAGATGCACCTGAAAAAATAATAAAAATAAGTATTCCCATGAAAACTCGGGAATGGCTAATTGCATAGTCTATAATATTTATTTTCATTTAGATTAGTTTATTGTTTCACCAATACTTATATATTCTTGACCACTTACAATTAAATTTACTTTCTCGGGTAATCCAGAAACCCACATGCCATCTATTGTATCTTTAATTGTTTTGGTTGGATAGAAAGTAACTTTATTATCATTATCTACAGCTTTAACACCTACAGTGCCATCGTCTAATAAAGTTAATATAGAAGGTGGTATTTTGTGAGCTTTAAGTTCTGAGCCTTTGATAACAATTTTAGTTGTTATACCACTTTTATAAGAGAGATCTTTATTATCAGCTTCAATAGTAATTTCGAATGTTCTAGTACTAGTTTCAGCTGATGGAGAAATAAAAGATATTATTCCATTTTTTTTAATACCATTACTATCTTCGATTAAAGCTTTAGTACCAACACTCACTTTATTTACATCAAATTCAGATAAATAACCTTCAATCTTGATAGGGTCTAAATCAATTATAGTAAATAGGGGAGTACCAATTGAGATAAATTCAGTTTCCTCAACCATCTTTTCTGAAATAATTCCATCAAATGGTGCCTTGATAGTAGTTTTTTCTATATCAAGTTTTATGTTCTTTAAAATTGATTTTACATTTGAAATTTGAGCTTCAAGGTTTGCTAAGGTAGATTCAAATTTTATTTTAATATCTTCTCTATCCGCTTGAGCATTGGCAAGATTAAAAGATGCTAAACTTAATTTTGATTTTGAACTTAAACCTTTATCAATAAGTTGTTTTGCAGATGCATATTCAATTTCATACAATTCAATTCTCTCAACATTTTGTCTAAGTAGATTATCTCTGTTTTTTTCATTTAAAATTAGTTCTTTATTAAGTCTTTCTAAATCTTTTTTTGCACTAGAAAGCTTTTCATTTCTATCCTCTAGTGAGATTGTAATCATTTCAGCATTTTGAGATACTCTATCTCCTCTTGCAAATTCAATATTATCTATGTTGCCAGATGTTTCAGATTTAACATCAATTTTTTTATTATGAATAGTTTGACCTTGTAATTCAATAGATTGATCAATTAAACTGGAAGTAAATACCTTTGTTTCAACAGAAAATGTAAATTCTTCATTATCATTATTTTTTGTATCTTGTGAATTTGAAGTTTCTGTTTCAGTGCTAGTTTCTGTATCATCGTCTTGAGCAACAACATTGTTTGAAAATTGACCAGAACCAATCCATCCAACAACAGCGGCAAGTATTATGAAAGCTATAAATATTGATCTTTTCATTAAATATCGTACATGTCATATATATTAAAGTTACTAAAAAACAATTTTTTGTTAACTTTATTATCTTTTATGAAATCAAAAAACTGGGTTAATAGACAAAAAAATGATCAGTTTGTAAAGAAAGCTAAACAGTTAGGGTATATAAATCGAGCTGCGTTTAAACTAGAAGAGATTGAGCAAAAATATAAAATAATTGAACACTCTAGAGAAATACTAGAGCTTGGATCTTCTCCAGGTGGTTGGACTCAAGTCATCTTAAATTACAATTCAAAAACTAATATAACCTGTTTTGATTTATTAGATATGAAAATAAATAATCAATTTATAACTTTCTATAGAGAAGATTTTTTAAAATATAATTTTATTAATTTAAAAAATAAATTTGATTTAGTTTTATCTGATGTAGCTCCTAATACAACTGGTCATCAATCAACAGATCATCTCAGGATAAGTCAATTAATATATGAAGTTATAGACAGATTAGAAATAATATTAAAAAAACAAGGATCATTTATATTCAAAATTTGGAAGGGAGAGGAAGAAAAGGAAATTATAAAGATGCTTAAAAAAATTTTTGATAAAGTTGAGTATTTTAAGCCAAAATCATCAAGACAAGAATCAAGTGAAATATTTATAATATCAAGAGGATTTAGATTGCATGAAGAGTAAATTAGAAACTATTTTAATTGTAGATTATGGATCTCAATACACACAATTAATAGCGAGAAGAATAAGAGAGTTAGAAGTCTTTTGTCTTGTCTATCCTTTTAATAAAATTACGAAAAAAATTTTAAATGAAATCAAACCATCGGCATTTATATTATCTGGAGGACCTAGATCAGTACTAGACAAAAATGCTCCTAAATTAAATCAAGAAATTTTAAAAATGAAAAAACCAGTTTTAGCAATTTGCTATGGTATGCAATTAGTAACCAAAAATTTGAAAGGTGTAGTAAAACGTTCTACGCATAGAGAGTATGGTCACACTATTATAAATATTAAGAAAAAATCACTTTTATTTAAAGGAATAAACAAACGAAAAATCAAAGTATGGATGTCTCATGGAGATAATATCAATAAAATACCAAAACTTTTTTCAATAACATCTTTATCAAACAATAAAATTATTTCATCAATTGAAAATAATAAAAATAAAATTTATTGCCTTCAATTTCATCCTGAGGTCTATCATACAGATTTTGGTTCAAAAATAATTAATAATTTTATTTTAAATATTGTAAATATAAAAAATAAATTCAAAATTCAAAAATTTATTGAAAATAAAGTATCAGAATTAAAAAATGAAATTAAGAATAAAAAAATAATCTGTGGTTTATCTGGAGGTGTAGATTCCACAGTTACTGCATATTTATTAAGCAAAGCCGTTAACAAAAATCTTTATTGTATTTTTGTTGATCACGGTCTTCTAAGAAAAAATGAAGCTAACGAAGTGTCAAAAATTTTTTCCAAAAAATTTGGCAAAAACTTTACTAAAATAAATGCTTCTAATATTTTTTTAAAAAATTTAAAAAATGTTTCTGATCCAGAGAAAAAAAGAAAAATTATTGGCAAAACATTTATAGAAGTTTTTGATAAAGCAGCTAAAAAAATATCAAATGTAGATTATTTAGGGCAGGGGACTCTTTATCCAGATATTATAGAAAGTATTCCATTTTTTGGTGGTCCAACAGCTAAAATCAAAAGTCACCATAATGTTGGGGGTTTACCAAAAAAAATGAAATTAAAAATTGTGGAGCCATTAAGAGAATTATTTAAAGATGAGGTAAGAAATGTTGGAAGGCAATTAAAAATAGATAAACATTTACTTTTAAGACATCCTTTCCCAGGTCCAGGTTTAGCAATCCGAATACCTGGGGTAATTGATAAAAAAAAGATCTTAATTCTTCAAGAGGCAGATCATATTTTTATAGAGTATCTAAAAGAGAAAAATCTTTATAATAAAATTTGGCAAGCTTTTGTTGTTCTTTTACCAGTAAAATCAGTAGGTGTTATGGGGGATGAAAGAACATACAATTACTCTGTTTCACTTAGAGCTATTACTTCAGTGGATGGAATGACAGCGGATTTTTATATGTTTACAAATAATCAATTAAAAGAAATATCATCTCGTATAATTAATAATGTTAAAGGTATTAACAGAGTATTATATGACTTTACATCTAAACCTCCTGGAACCATTGAGTGGGAATAATATAAATAATTGATTTTGTTATATTTTTAAATTTAAGATTTATGTATGCATTTTAAGAATTACTAAATTGCCTATATCGTATTATTAAAAAAACACATTTAAACTAACCTCAGATTTAAATTAGGAGGTATAATCAAATGAAAATATTTTTAATATTTATTACTTCAGTTCTCTTATCTTTCAATAGTTTTGCAAATACTAAAATATCTTTTGCTTTAGATTGGAAATTTGAAGGACCAAGTGCACCTTATTTCTATGCAATAGATAAGGGACATTTTGGTGAAGAAAATTTAGAAGTTGAAATATCTGCGGGTAAAGGATCCTTAGATGCAATTCCAAAGGTTGCAACAGGAGCTTTTCCTATTGGCTTTGCAGATATAAACAGTTTAATCAAATTCTTAGATCAAAATCCTGGAGCGCCAGTTATGGCAGTTATGATGGTTTATGATAAACCTCCATTTGCAATTGCTGGAAGAAAAAGTCTTGGTGTTACAACTCCATCTGATTTAGAGGGAAAAATTCTTGGTGCGCCACCACCTGATGGTGCATGGGCACAATTCCCACCATTTGCTTCTGCAAATAATATTAATGTTGATAATATAACAGTGGAGCCAGTAGGTTTCCCAACAAGAGAACCGATGTTAGCTGAAAAAAACGTTGATGCTATAACAGGGTTTTCATTTTCAATGTTTTTAAATTTAGTTCGTCTTGGTGTTCCTGAGGATGATATATCAATTATGTTGATGGCAAACTATGGATTAGAATTATATGGTAATGCCATAATAGTTAACACTGATTATGCAGATGCAAATCCTGAAATAGTTAAAGGTTTTTTAAAAGCTGTATCTAAAGGATGGACTGATGCTATGAAAAATCCTGAAGACGCGGTGAAGAGTATGGTTGAAAGAAATCCAGCTGCTGATTTAGCTTTAGAGACAAGAAGATTGATACTAGCAATAGAAGGAAATGTTAATACTGATTATGTAAAAGAAAACGGTATGGGTAATATTGACATTGCAAGAATGGAAAAAGCTTTAGGACAGTTAGCAGAAACATACGAATTCTCATCTGATCCAGAGATTTCATCATTTTTTACCGATAAATATTTACCTTAATATTTTTTTATGGGGTAGACTATTTCTACCCCATATACTAATCATAACTTATGCATATCAATATTGAAAAGGTTTCTCATCAATATGAAACTAAACAAGGTATGCTTCCTGTTTTAAAGGATCTTTCCCTATCAATTAAAAGAAAAGGTTTTACTGCTATAGTTGGACCTTCAGGTTGTGGAAAATCTACAATAACTAGATTAGTCAGTGGATTAATTAAACCAACTCAAGGTAGTATTTTTATTTCAAATAAAAAAATTACATCCCCACTTTCTACTGTAGGAATGGCTTTTCAAAATCCAGTTTTGTTAGAATGGAGAAATGTAATTAAAAATATAATTCTTCCACTTGAGATAGTATCAAAAAATATGACTTATAATCAAAAGAGATCGAATGCATTAGATCTGCTTAAGTTAGTGGGATTAGAAGAATTTGAAAATAATTTACCATCTGAATTATCTGGTGGGATGAAACAAAGAGTTTCACTTTGTAGATCTTTAGTTCATAGTCCAGAGGTCTTAATTTTAGATGAGCCTTTTGCAGCTCTAGATGCATTTACAAAAGAAGATTTGTGGGATGTTATGCACAAATTAAAAAAAGAAAGAGACTTCACATGTATTTTAATAACTCATGATTTAAGAGAAGCTGTTTATTTAGCTGATCAAGTAATTGTTTTATCCGGAAGACCAGCTTCATTACAATACGACGTTAAAACTAATTTTAATGAAGAAAAAAAAATCTCTGATTTATATTCATCAGAAGTATCACAATTACTTGCAACACTTAGAAATCAAATCGAAATAGCTCAGAATAAAAATGATTAGAATCAATAATTTTATTATACCTTTATTTAGCCTTATAATTTTTTGTTTGTTATGGGAATTGTTGGTTTGGTATAATAATTGGCCAAATTATAAAATGGCTTCACCTTCAGATTTATGGCCAGCATTTTGGAAATTTAAACATCTCTTTTTAATCTACGGTTGGGAAACTTTTTGGAGAACTGTTGTAGGATTAATATTGTCTGTTTTGGTAGGATTAAGTTTAGGTATTTTGATGGGGTTTTCAAAAACTATTAGAATAGGCTTATATCCTATTCTTGTTGGTTTTAATGCTATTCCTAAAGCAACAGTAGTTCCAGTAATTGCATTAATATTTGTTGGTATGCACAATATGAATACAATTATAATTGTAATTCTTATTTCATTTTTCCCCATCTGTGTTTCAATTTCGATTGGATTGTCAACTTTGGAAAGAGAATATGAAGACATACTTTTATCTTTAGGCGCGAATAAATTTGAGATTTTTTATAAAATTGCTTTACCAAAAACATTACCAGAATTTTTTGGAGCATTAAAAGTATCAACAACACTCGCTTTTATTGGAACTAATTTGATGGAAATTATTGAACCCCATGGAAAAGGATTAGGACATTTGTTTGATAGTGGGTTTAATAATACAAATTGTTAAATAAATTCGTTAATATTTAATTTACTAACTTAAAAATGTTTCGATTTAAAGATGATATCAGTGCATCTAAACTTTCAAATTTTTTGTTTTGATTTTTTGATTTTAAATTATAAAAAATTTTTCTTTTTTTTCTCTCAAGTGATTTGTTTAGTATGCATTCTGGAGCTGCTAGACTATGTTTAAATATATAAAAAAATGCATTATTTTTATTAAAATCAATAGCATAATCTTTCCATTCTCCATTAGAAACTCCTTTAGAATAAAGATTTAAGATTTTAGCAAGTTCATCTTTGGAAAAGTAGAGATTGTGATTGTTAGTTGAAGCACTAGATGTTACTAAGCCCATAAATTAAGAATATAACAAAAATTTATGCCTGTAAATGCTCCAAATGATAATTTAGATGTATTAGCACCATCATTTAATCTTAAAAATGTTGATGATCAGATGGTTTCTTTAGATAATACAAAAGGATTAAATGGCACTGTGATTGTTTTTATTTGCAATCATTGTCCATATGTTAAAGCAATTGCAAGTAGATTAAAAAAAGATGCTGATGAGTTACTAGAACACTCAATAAATACAATTGCCCTTATGTCTA
>LULO01000429.1_pt1 | contig 14742 bp, 17 predicted proteins | sample 728121 | NCBI WGS metagenome assembly LULO01 (sample SAMN03860287, study PRJNA289734) | marine metagenome | biome: seawater column; feature: ocean; material: water; isolation source: Red Sea water column Station 149 - depth 50m | place: Saudi Arabia: Red Sea | collected 2011-10-15 | depth 50 m | reverse complement strand
AATCAATTCAATCAAAATATGTCATCTCAAAATATGAGTTTAGATGAGGCATATAGAATTTTAAATTTAGATCCCAAAAAAAAATATACAAAAGATGAAGTGATGAATTCTTATAAAAAAATTATGAAAAAAATTCATCCAGATAGAAGTCCAGAATTAAATAATATTGCTACTTTAGTGAACCAAGCCAAAGACACAGTCTTAAAATCGGTTGTTTAAGTATAACTTAGTATTGATTTGTACACTTGTTCGACCTTAATTAAATTTGGATCAATTTCACTTCCATGTGTAATATTATTAATATCATATCCTTCAGGAATAATTCTAATATGATTAGGAGTATAATCCGTATATGCTTTTGGTGAGTCCAATAAAATCACAAGGCTTGGTTTGCCAGATTGTGATGAAATATGTGAACCAAATGAATCATTCCCCACATACATATCTGCAGAAGCTATAAAAGGTATTACTTCTGAGATATTTTTGTTACTAAGATCTGTAATATTATCTCCTTCAACCTTATCCATTATTTCTTGAGCAATTAATTTTTCATTAGGACCACACAAAATAAAAAAATTAAATTTATTTAGTTTATTTAACTCATTTATTAGATTTGAGTAATTATCAGTGCCCCATTTTGTTGTTGGACCTGAAGATCCAGCTCCTATTACAATGTTAAATTTTGATTTATCAAAATAAGTTGAGACACTTTTAAGTTTATTTTCATTTATGTGAATTTTTGTGTATGTTTGACATTTCTCTATGTTTAATACACTCGCAGTAAACTTTTGTGCTGCGTTGATTAAATGAAGATTTTTCTTTTTAAATAAAGGATAGTGATAAATATCTTTTATTCCAGCTAACTTACACGCATCTATTACTATGACTTCTTTAATTTTAGGATCATCTTCTAATGCATCCGACAAATTCTTGCATAACGTAAAAACTGTTATAGGTCCAAACTTTTCAGATAACTGATGCAAATAACTAAGATGTAACAAATTTGCTCCAAGACCTATATAGCTAAGATAAACACAAACTTTCATAAGTATTTAGAATATATTTTTTTATTATTTTTTTCTTAAATCTATTCTATAATTATAGTCATATAATTAAGTTATGATTAATGGAATATATGCAGCTACATTGTCAGTATTAGATAAAAATCTGGCGTTAAATAGTGAAAAAACGATTAAATATGCAGAAAATCTAATCGACAAAGGTTGCCATGGAGTAGTTTTTTTTGGAAGTACTGGACAATCACAACTCATATCTCTTTCGGAAAAAATTCAATTAATCAATTTGTTACCAAAAAGTAATTATAGGGATAAATTTATAATTGGAACTGGTCTTAATTCGCTAGTTGACAATATTAATTTGATAAAAATAGCCAAATCAAATGGGTTTAATAAATTTTTAATTATGCCCCCTGCCTATTATAAGTATAGCGATCACGATGTGATTAATTTTTACTCAAGAATAATAGATGAAATTAATGAATGTAAAATAATTTTATATAATTTCGAAAAACTCTCAGGATATAAATTTAGTATTGATTGTGTTGAAGAGCTAGTAAAAAAATTTCCAAGTCAAATAGTTGGAGTAAAAGACAGTTCTTATAATTTGTATGAAAATTTGAAAATAGATAATTTTTCAGTAATGCCAGGTTCAGAATCAAAATTATTGAAAGGACTTGAATTAGGTTGCTCTGGAATAATTACAGCAACAACAAATGTTACTTCAATTTTGGCAAGAGATGTTTACGATAAATTTCAAAATGGATCGGATCAATCTTCAAACGAAAAGTTGTGTTTAGTGAGAAGTATTTTTGATAAATTTAATTTGATTTCAGGTTTACATACCTTCATGGCACAAATTGATCAGGACTATCAGAATTTAATTCCACCATTGAAGTTATTAAATGAAAATGAAAAAAAAATATTTTTTGCTGAACTTCAAAAGCTTGATTTTGACTTTAAGCACTTAAAAGCAGCATAATGAAACTTATAAATTTTTTAAATGATTTGTTCAAAGAAGATGGCTTTATCTTAATAGATTATAATTCTAATAGGTATGTAATAGGGAAACCTTTGAAAGAAACTCCAATAGAGTTGCAATTACTAGATAAAAGCTTGCACCAAAAATTACTGTTTCATCCTGATTTATATTTTGGTGAAGCATATACCAATGGCTCTTTAAGATTAAAAAATGGAACCTTGACGGAATTTCTTGATATAGCTTTTAAAAATATTGGAAGAGCAGATATTAATATTTATGGAAAGACATTAAATAAAATAAAGGGAACTTTAAAATATTTAACAAGTTTTAATAAAATTGTTAAATCTAAACAAAATGTTGCACACCATTATGATATTTCAGAAAAATTATATGATTTGTTTCTTGATAAAAAAAGACAATATTCATGTGCATACTTCAAAAATGAGAATGATACCTTGGAAACTGCTCAAGAAAATAAAATTGATCACATAATTAAAAAACTTCACATACAACCTAACCAAAAAGTTTTAGATATTGGATCTGGTTGGGGAACACTTGCAATTGACATTGCAAAAAAAACAAAAGCTTCGGTTACTGGAATTACACTTTCAGAAAATCAATTAAAATATAGTCAAGAAAAAGCTAAAGAATTAAATTTAGATAACCAAGTTGAATTTAAATTAATAGATTACAGACAATTGAATGAAAAATTTGATAGGATAGTTAGTGTTGGAATGTTTGAACATGTTGGAAAAAAATTCTATCAAACCTATTTTAATAGAGTGTCTCAAATGTTAAAAAAGGATGGAGTAGCTTTGATACACACAATTGGATCAAATCTACCACCTAGAGACCCACAGCCTTGGATAACAAAATATATATTTCCTGGTGGATATACCCCTAGTTTAAGCGAAATAGCGAGGCCAATAGAGGATTCTGGACTTATAGCTACAGATATAGAGATTTTAAGGATGCACTATGCTCACACTTTAAGAAATTGGAAAGAAAGATTTCTATCAAAAAAAGATCAAGTTTTAGAAATGTTTGATGAAAAATTTTTAAGGATGTGGGAATTTTATCTTACAAGTTGTGAAATGGCTTTTAAATGGGGAGATCAAGTTGTATTTCAACTTCAGCTAACTAAAGATATTAGATCTGTTCCTAATACTAGAGACTATATTTATTAAAAATTAGCTGATAAAGCTGTATTTCTTAAATGAAAAAAAAGAAAAAAAAACCTAAAAAAAAAAATTTAAAAACAAAGGTTAAAAAATCAAAAAATAAATCTAAGTCAAAATTTAAAAAAAAAAAATTAAAAAAACTAAAACAAAGATAATTCCTGAAAAGGGTATAATTTCAAGAACAGTTAGACTTGAGGAAGATTTAAAAAATAAGTTTTCTTTCAAATTTAATTTTAATTTACTGGCTATAGATAAATTAATACAAAAGTTTTTTCAAAGTATAGAATTGGCATTAATTCGTTTTAAAGAGATAAGAGCTGAGGAAAAAAGACAAATTAAACTAGAGAAAATAGAACAGGCAGAAAAAGAAAAAATCGAAATTGAGAAACAAAAGAAAGCAGATGAAGCAGCCTTTTTAAAAGAAAAGGAAATCCAGTTAAAACAAGAACAAAAATTAGAAAGAGAAAGAGCAAAAGATATAAAATTATTTTTAAGAAAAGAACAGGCCATACTAAGAAAAGAGCAGGCGGAGAGACAAAAGAAATTTTTACAAGAATTAAAATTAGAAAAACAAATCGAAAAATTTAGAATAAGAGAGGTAAAAGAACTAGAACAACTAGAAAAATTAGCTTTAAGAGAAAAGAGAGAGGATTATTCAGGATTACAAGAGCGTATCGAAAAACTAAAATTAAAATATCAACAAATAAGAGATCAGAAAATAAGAGAACGAGTCGAGGCGCTAGGTGTAGAAACACAAGAAGGAGACGATAGAGCAAAATTACTTCAAAGAGAAAGGGAGTATACTTTAGCTAGGCAAAAAATTGAGTTTGCACTTGAGAGTTTTTATAGAAGTGCGAATAGTTTAGTTTTTCAACTTAATAAAAGATATATAACTAAACATATGTCTATCTTGAGATGCATAGATAGAAGATTTGAAACTGGAGAGATTTTCATAAAATGGGATGAAACAATTGATGATGAGTGGTTAATACTAATTTATATTAAAAATAATTCTCCAGATGAAGGTATAGTCATTGAAGATAAAACAAATGAAGAAAAAAATATTTCACATGAATTTAAACCAAGTGAAATTTTTAAAGCCTCAGATTTAATGGTAGATTCATTAACCCAGCTGATTGCAAAAAAAAGATCTAAGAACAACTAAATTTGTTGGTCTTTGATAATTTTTTCTATTAACTTTATATTTTCTCCACTTTTGATTAATGGATAAATAGATTTTGCTTTTCTCAAGTCATCAACTGCTTTTTCATATTCCTTTAAGCTTAAGTATATTTGCGCTCGTCCTGATAATGCTCCAAAATGTCTTGGCTCTAGATCTAAAACTTTTTCAATATCATCTAACGATTTCTCATAATCCCCTAATATAAATAGTAATGTTGCTCTCTTATTCCAACCCTCCGCCCATTTTGGGTCCTCATTAATCACATCTGTAAATAGTTTTAATGCCATTGTATACTGCTGATGGTACATGGAATAAGTTCCGTTCTCTAATTTGTTCGTCAGATAATCATTGTTTGGGTGTCTTGTCCAATTATTCCAAATTTGATCCTCTAGCTTTTCTGCTTGTTGTAAATTTTTTGCATTAAGCAATTCTTTAAACAATATATTTAAATTGTCTGAATACACATTATTTGTACTTACAAATAAAAATATAATTATAAAACTTATATGTTTTTTAATCACTGACATATACAGATACTCCTCTAGAATTAATGTCTACATCAAATTTTTTATGCAATGGTGGAAAAGCTCTTTGAGAACAATCCAGTCTATCACAAGTTCTACATGAAACCCCAACAGGTATCTCTGATTTTTTATCATTCAAATCTAAGTTTTCCGTATAAACAAAATCTCTTGCATATTTGGCTTCACATCCAAGTCCAATAGATAACATACTTTTTTTTTGTCCATATCTTCCTATACCTTTTTCAACAGTTCTTGCTATACATACATACTTTTCACCATTAGTCATTTTACTTACTGCAGCCTGTATAACACCAGGTCTAGAAAAAGCCGAATATACATTCCATCGAGGACAAGCACCACCATAACGTGGTATTTCTATACCTGACAATGAAAATCTTTTTGAAATATTACCAGCTACATCAACTCTCAAAAAATGAAATGGAACCCCAGGTAATTTTGGATCATTCAAACATGTTACTCTATGTGTGACTTGTTCGAATGAAGTTGCAAAAGTATTTTGCAATAACTCTAAATCATATTTAAGTTTTTTACATTCAGAATGAAATAATTTGTAGGGCATTAAAATTGCTGCACCACAATAATTTAATAAAGCAACTTTTGTTAATTTTTTCGATTCTTCATTTGGATAATTAAAAGTATCAAGATAAGAATTTATTATGTCACTAGCCCCCTCTTGTGCAATTTGAGCTGCAGCATGTAATTTCTTTGTTTCCAAAGACAAATAATCAGACAATAGCAACTTTCTATTTTTGTTATCGTAAATTTTTGAGAATGGTTTTCCTTCCTCAGGAATTATATCTTGCACTTCAATTTTATACTCTGATTTTAAATAATCACATAAAGCAATATATCTTGTTCTATTATTTTGTTTTATTTGTTCAAAGATTTGATTTGCAAATTCCTCTAGTTTTGGAAAAAAATTTCTATTTTCTTGCAAAAAATCTGAAATTACTTCTCCAGGAAATGAGTTTTTTCTATTATCTACAATTTTTCCTGAAAGTTTTTCAATTTTGTTAACCAATTCATGATCTTTTTTTTTCAAAATGTCTCCTAATCTTATTAGAGCTTTACCAATTTTTGGATTACTATTTGCTAGATCTTTAACTTCTGGACCAACTATATCCAAATCTTCAAAAAGTTGATCATCAAGCAATTCTGAAATTGTGTTGACCATATTGATATCTGATTTATTTGTTAGATCGCTAATGTTGATGCTTAACTCCTCACAAATTTTTAAAAGTAATTCCCCGTCAATTTTTCTTTTACCTCCCTCGATTAAAGCTAAATAACTTGGTGAAATGTTAAGTTGCGAGGCTAGTTTGTTTGCCTGCATACCTAGCTGTCTTCTAAAAGCTTTTATTTTTGGACCAATGTTTAATTCTACTTGACTCATTTACTATTTGTAAACTTTGTAAATTATTATTTACAAAAAATTTATTGTATTTACTAGAATTTTAACATTTTTTGTGGATTTTGTAAATATTGTAAATTATAAAGTTTACATGGACAAAAATACTATAAAAAACATTGAAACTAGTTCTCAAACTACAAATCACCAAGAGCACCAAGAGCATAGAAGCAGAGGGGTTTATTTAAGAGATGACCACTGCGATTGGGGATCAAGTGGAATGAATGAGTTTACAGAAGAATATAACGAAAAGTAAAAAGAATTAGTTTTAAAGGAGGAATAATGTCAGCCGAGAAAATCTCGTACGAGTTGAAAAGATTTGCAGGAATACAAAGGGATTATAAGCCAGAAGAAGTAGAAAGGTTAAGAGGATCCATTAAAATTGAGTATTCAATGTGTAAACAGCAATCTCAAAAGCTCTGGAGATTGTTAAATACAGAGCCATATGTAAACACACTTGGGTCTTTGTCGGGAAATCAAGCCGTTCAACATGCAAAAGCAGGTTTAAAAGCGATCTATTTAAGTGGTTGGCAAGTTGCAGCAGACGCAAACAGTGCTGGTGAAATGTATCCTGATCAATCTTTATATCCTTACGACAGCGCACCTAAATTAGTTGAGTCTATGAATAATTCTTTAATTAGAGCTGATCAAATTCAGCATATGGAAATAGCAGATGGAGATATGAATAGCAGCGAAAGAACTGATTACATGTTGCCAATTATTGCAGATGGTGAAGCAGGATTTGGCGGGCCGTTAAATGTATTTGAGCTAACAAAAAAATTTATAAAAGCTGGCGCAGCCGGAGTTCATTTTGAAGACCAACTAGCTAGTGAAAAAAAATGTGGACATATGGGTGGTAAGGTACTTGTTCCTACTGGAACCATGGTCCGAAATCTAAAAGCAGCAAGATTGGCAGCTGATATTGCCGACGTTCCTCTCATTATTCTTGCAAGAACAGATGCCAACGCTGCGAAACTAATAACAAACGATTTTGATGAAAATGACAAACCGTTTTTAACAGGAGAAAGATCACCTGAAGGCTTTTATTATGTAAAAGATGGTATTGATCAAGCAATCTCAAGAGGGTTAGCTTATGCACCTTACGCGGATTTAATATGGTGTGAAACTGCAACACCTAATTTAGAAGAAGCAAAAAAGTTTGCTGATGCAATACATGCAAAATTTCCTGGCAAGATGTTAGCTTATAATTGTTCTCCATCATTTAATTGGAAGAAACATTTATCTGATGATGAGATTGCAACATTTCAAACTAAAATTGGAATGATGGGGTATAAATTTCAATTTATAACTTTAGCAGGTTTCCATACACAAAATATTGCTATTTTTGAGCTGGCAGAAAAATATAAAAAGGAAGGTATGACTGCTTACTCTAGAATACAACAAAATGAATTTGCTAGAGAAAAAGATGGATATACCAGTGTTAAACACCAACGAGAAGTTGGTACTTCTTATTTTGATGCAGTTTCCAATACAATAAGTTCTGGAAAGAGCTCTACAACAGCAATGGCAGGCTCAACAGAATCTGAGCAATTTTAATTACTCTTTAGCTTTTGAATTTGATCCCAGGCTGAATTAATAGCTCTCATTTTCTTTTTACTTTCCTCAATAACTTCCTGAGGAACTCCTTTACTTAGAAGTAAATCTGGATGATGTTCTTTACTTAATTTTAAATATCTTTTTCTAATATCTGTAAGATTATCATCAGGTTTGCTCTCTAATACCACATATGGATTGAGTTTATCTGATGATTTCCTACCCTCAACTATTCCATTGAACTGGGTATCATTAAGACCAAATAATTGAGAAACATGTTGTATCATTCTAAATTCTTGATCACTTATATTTCCATCAGCTTCTGCAATATAAAATAATATATTAATGACTTCTTCCAACACATTTATATTTCCTTGATAGATCTGAGCTATTTGTTTTGCATATGGTTCGTAACCAGTGCTTTCTTCTTTAGCTTTATTAAAAATTTTTCCAACTTGATCTAATTCATGTTCTGGAATTTTGAGTTTATCTTTTACCGCTATTAATTCCTCTCTACTAACCTGACCGTCTGCTTTACTCAGTTTAGCTGATAAAACTATAAGAGCTAATGCAAAAACTTGTTGAGGTTGCGCAAAAGATTTAAATGACGATCTTGATCTTGATACTTTTCCACCAATTAAGGAACCTAATAGCATCCCAAACGGTCCTCCTAAAGAAAAACCGATCATCCCACCAATTAAACTTCCCCAGATAGACATATAAAAAAAATTTAATATAATTTAATATATTTATGTTCTCAACTTTTTTAGCTTTAACATTTTTATTTTTAATGTTTATGTGGTCATTGGCTTGGGTAAATTATTATAATAAACTAGATAAAAGATTTGGTTCGTCTTTATGGAGATGGAGTTATGATTATCCAGTGCCAGGTGATAGAGACATTTCTTTTCTTGATGATAAAAAATTTGTTATTTTAAGAAGAAAGAGAAATAGAGCAGTTACAGTTATGTATTTTATTTTATTTTTCTCTTTTTTTATATTTTTATCTTTTGTAACCCAGATTTTATACGCTATTCAACATTAGTTTAGTTGGTGTTTATTTTTTAAATACAAAAAGAACGCTACAATTTCATATCCAACATAAAATAATTGGTAAATGACTGGGAGTTTAAAAAATTTATAAAGAAACTTGTATTTTGGAATACTTTTCCAAATAAGTAAAAAAGCATCAATACCCACATAGATTTTTCCATCTTGTTCCACATGAAGTCTTCTTAGAAGTTCTTTATCAGTTTTTTTTGTTTCTAATTCAGCATTTTTATTTTTAGTAATGTCTATCCAATTCAAATTTTCTATGTTTTCTTTTTTATAAATATTAATTTCTGCTCTGCAGATTTTGCATGAATTGTTAAAAAAAACCTTCATAATTAAACTATATTTGAATATTTTATTTTTACAAATGTGCCAAATAAGCAGTTGATATATTAATAATCACTACTACATTCTTCAAATGTCAAATTTCTTCAAAGAAACAGATATAGATACATCACAAGCTGAAGCAATTGTTACTGAAACCTTAAAAAATTGTGATGACGGAGAATTATATTTAGAAAATCATAAATCTGAGTCTATTGTTTTAGATGATAATAAAATAAAGAGCTCAACTTATAACTCTGATCAAGGATATGGTTTCAGAGCTGTAACAGGAGAGGTTGTTGCTTACTCTCATTCTAATGATATTTCAAAAGAATCACTAAGAAAATCAAGCGAGAATTTAAAAGATACGTTAAAGTCAAAAAAAGGAACCTATAATCACGAAATTCCTAAAACTAATAGCAAATATTACGAAAACATTAATCCTATAGAAAGCAAGACTTTCGACTCAAAGATAGATTTGCTGAACAGTGTTAATAACTATTTAAGATCAAAAGGCTCAATTGTAAATCAAGTAACTGCAAATTTTTTAGGTGAACATAAATCAATAGAAATTATTAGGTCTGATAATCAAGTTTTGAAAGATGATAGACCATTAGTCAGATTTAACGTTTCCGTAGTACTAGAAAAAGATGGAAAAAAAGAAACAGGTGTTTATGGAGTTGGAGGAAGACAAAGTTATGATGATTATCTAAAAGATGGAAGCTGGAAAGATGTTTGTGATGAAGCTTTTAGAATCGCAAATGTGAATTTAGAAAGCAAACCAGCGCCAGCAGGAGAAATGAAAGTTGTTTTAGGTCCTGGATGGCCGGCAATTTTAATTCACGAAGCGATCGGACATGGTCTTGAGGGAGATTTTAATAGAAAAAAAACTTCAGCTTTTCATAATTTAATGGGGCAGCAAGTAGCTAGCGAAGGAGTTACGATTGTAGATGACGGCACCTTACATCAAAGAAGAGGAAGTTTAACGATAGATGATGAAGGAACGCCTACTGAAAATACAGTTTTAATAGAAAATGGAATTTTAAAAAACTATATGCAAGACCGTTTAAACGCTCGTTTGATGGGAACTAAGTCAACAGGTAGCGGAAGAAGAGAAAGTTATAAACATGTGGTTTTACCAAGAATGAGAAATACAATGATGTTGTCAGGTAAATATTCACAAGATGAAATGATAAGTTCAGTTGATAAAGGTATTTTCGCTGTAAGTTTTGGGGGAGGACAAGTAGACATAACTTCAGGAAAATTTGTTTTTAACTGTACAGAAGCATATGAAATCAATAATGGTAAAATAGGATCACCAATCAAAGGTGCTACATTAATTGGAGATGGACCATCAATTTTAAAAGAAGTTTCATTAGTCGGTAATGATATGAAATTAGATCCAGGTATTGGAACATGCGGGAAAGCTGGACAAGGTGTTCCAGTAGGAGTAGCTCAGCCATCAATTCTTATAAATAAGATGACTGTTGGTGGAACAAAACTTTAATCTAAATGATAAGGGATCAGGAATTTTTAAAAGATATAGCGTCTTATTGTATTGAAAACTCTAAAAAACTAGGAGCAACAGATGTGGGTGTAAAAGTAATTCACTCTGTCTCAGAAAATGTTAGTTTTAGAAACAAAAAATTAGACGAGTCAAATAGAGCAGATAGTTTTGCTGTCAATTTAACTACTTATATAGAGAAAAAAAAATCAAGCATTAATTCATCAGATTTATCTAAATCAAACTTAGAAAAACTAATAGAACGTTGTATTGATGCTACAAAAATTACCCCATCAGATGAAAATAATTCGTTACCAGATAAAGATTTAATGTCTAAAGAGATAAGAGACCTTAATCTCTATGATGAAACACATTATCCAAATGATAAAAAGATTGAATTTTTAAAAAAAGTTGAAGAGACAGCATCAACGGACGAAAAAATAGTTAATACTGAAGCTGGTTTTACCGAAAATAAAAATAATTTTATACTCGCAAATAGTAATGGTTTTTTAGGTGGATACAAAACCTCAAATTTTTCGTCTTCATGTGTAGCAGTATCAAGAATTAATGGTGCAATGGAAAGAGATTATGAGTTTGGTAGCACAAGATTCTTGCAAGATATGATGAAACCAGAAGAAATTGGAAAAATAGCTGCCAACAAAGCAATAAAAAAGTTAGGTCCAAAAAAAATTAAGAGTGAAAAAATTGGCGTTATATTCGATAAAAGAATTTCCAAAGGAATATTAAGCACACTAGCAAGTGCAATAAGTGCGAGTGCTATTGCAAGAGGAACTTCTTTTTTAAAAGATCAAATCAATTCTGAAGTTTTTCCAAATTCAATTAATATCATTGATGATCCAAAAATTGAAAAAGGATTAGGCTCCCAAAACTTTGATAGCGAAGGTGTTGAAACCAATTCTTTGAAACTAGTTGAGAATGGTATTTTAAAAAATTATTTAATTGATACTTATTATGGTAAAAAGTTAAATTTAAAATCTAATGGTAGGTCTGGAGGAACAACAAACTTATACTTTGAAAACGGTACCTTAAGTTTTAAGGATTTGCTAAATTCAGAAAAGAAGTTTCTATACATAACAGAGACTATAGGCCATGGAGGTAATATTATTACAGGAGATTACTCAGTTGGAGCGTCAGGATTTATGGTTGAGGATGGAGAATTAACTTACCCAGTAAGTGAAATAACTATTGCTGGAAATTTTAAGGAAATGTTCAAGAATATTACTTTGGCAAACGATTTAGAGATGAAATACTCTACAAATGCACCTACACTTTTGATTAATCAAATGACAGTAGCGGGAAAATAATTATTGAATTTTTTTTAGTCTATATTCCCATAAACCCATTCTTTTATAAGCTACTTTTATAATCAATGCTTTTTTCTTATCATACCATACTTCAAAATTTAATTTTTTATCATCAGGTAGATTTGGGTCAGTAGAAAATAGTCTAAAGTGTTCTACATCATATTCTTTATTATAAAGTTTAATTTTTTCTTTTCCTAAAAATTCTATGTTTTGTTTTTTTACACTTCCAGCTTCCAGATAATGGACTTATTTGTGTTTCAGTTTGCAAAATTCTATGATTCCACCAATGACCGATTATATTTTCTCTATCCGCCTCACCCTTATATGATGATCCATCAATTATAAACTTCTCTTTTTTTTCATCAAAAATTAAATTTACATATTTTCTCTTATTGTTTTGAAATGTTTCTGAGTTAAATGAAATTAATTGGTCTCCAATATATTCTTCAGTACCTCTACTATTTATAGAGAATACTGTAACACCCAATAATTTCACTTCAAAATTGGTTGTATTTTTTACAATAAATTTATTTTCTTCTTTTTTAAATGTGAAAATACTTTCTCCAATTTTTTCATCATCTTTAAATATCTCCATTTCTATGTTTGTATAATTTTTATAGTGGTCAGTATGTGCTTGCAAAAAAAGAGGAGATAAAACCAACAATATTACTAAGAATTTTCTCATTATTTCATATCAATTTAATTAACTTGTTTGAACTTTATATAGAATTTTTATGTTTAAAAGATAAATAGTCTAAAGAATTATGTTTTTAACCATTAAAAATATCCCCTCAAAATCTTGGAGCTCAGAAAAACCTTTAAATTTAAAACCTAAATTTACAACTTTTTTACTTTTATGTGTTGGTTTATCTTTGTTTGGGTTGGGAGAGGGTCTTTTATTAGTTTCTACTACTGGTAATTCTCCATGGTCTGTTCTTGCAGAAGGTTTATCAAACATATTAAATATTTCGATCGGATTATCTACATTCATAATAAGTATTATTGTTTTAGGGTTTTGGTTTCCACTAAAACAAAAACCAGGAATTGGTACAATTCTAAATATTTTAATTATAGCAACGATAATCGATTTGACACTTTTTCTTTTTGATCCTCCTTTAGCTACTTTTTCAAAATATATTCTTGCTGTATTTTCTGTTTTGCTTGTCGGTCTAGGAAGTGGGATATATTTAATTGCAAATTTAGGTCCTGGTCCAAGAGATGGATTGATGACAGGTCTAACAAAAAAAACTCAACTTCCTATTGCTTTAATTCGAGCTACTTTGGAAATTTCAGCTGTTATATCTGGTTGGTATTTGGGAGGAACTGTTGGTTTGGGTACTATAATATTTGCATTTGGTATAGGTCCTGCAGTAGCTTTAGGAATTTATATTGTGGATAAAGTTACGAAGTAAATGTTTTTAGTGGACAATTAGTCGATTGTTAATACTGAATAAAAATTGTAAATATAAATCATGTCTATAAAAAATTGGATGAAAGAATCAGCGAATATACTATTTGACGATAGTAAAAATGATTTAAGAGCCCTTCCCAAAACTGTGAGACTACAAATATTATTAGTTTTGAGTTTTATATGGACAACAGTATTTAGTTTATATGTATTTTCATATGCCACTTTTGCATTTGGTTGGGCAGGGACATATGTTGCTCATATAGGTTTAATATTTGCTGTTTATTATACGTTTAAACAATTTCATAGAGCTGAAGCAAAAGCTGTTAGTGTTTTTAAGACAAAAAATTTTGATCCATTTAAAATCATGACAATTGTTTTTGTTATAGTTTTTATTTTTGTTTTTTCTAAAGGTATTGAAGTATTGACAAGAACAAACTCTTACTCAATTCCATATGACGGACCTAGTAAATCAGCGTTTGAAAAGTGGCTGCCTTTTACCAAAAATAAATCTGAATAATAATTTTTTAAGAAGCTTCTGATAATTTAGAGAGCTTTTTTCTCTCGTGAGGATCAAGCACAGCTTTCCTTAATCTGCATGAATTTGGCGTAATTTCTAGTGCTTCATCAGAATTTAACATGCTCAATTGTTCAGCAATAGACATCTTTCTTACGGGAGTTAAAACAACATTTTCATCTGTTCCTTGTGTCCTCATATTTGTAAGTTTTTTACCTTTCATGACATTTATAATCATATCACCAGGTTTAGGTGATAATCCCACAATCATACCTGAATAAACTGGATCGTTATGAGTAACAAACATTTCTCCTCTTGCCTGTAGATTATAAATTGCAAATGCTACTGCTTTTCCTTGTTCCATAGAAATTAATGCACCATTTCTTCTGCCTTCCATATCTCCCTCAAATTTTCCATAAGAATGGAATATTCTGTTTATTACCCCTGTTCCTTTAGTTAGAGTAAGAAATCTACTGGTGTATCCCATTAAACCTCTAGTTGGTGCATGAAAGATTAATCGTTTTTTATTTTTTCCAGTATCTTTAAGATCTATTAATTTTCCTTTTCTTTTATTCATCGAGTCTATAACTTTAGAAGAGAATTCTTCGTCAAGATCCATAGTAATTTCTTCAATAGGTTCTAATTTTTCACCATTTTCATTTTTTTGAAATAAAACTCTAGGAGGGCTTACTGTCATTTCAAATCCTTCACGTCTCATTTGTGTTAATAATATTTCTAACAT
>LULO01000283.1_pt1 | contig 14753 bp, 29 predicted proteins | sample 728121 | NCBI WGS metagenome assembly LULO01 (sample SAMN03860287, study PRJNA289734) | marine metagenome | biome: seawater column; feature: ocean; material: water; isolation source: Red Sea water column Station 149 - depth 50m | place: Saudi Arabia: Red Sea | collected 2011-10-15 | depth 50 m | reverse complement strand
TGTGTTGTATAGCTCTGTTATATACTAGGTACACCATAGGGAGTTTTAAGCGCCTGCGATTTGACTCTCAGATTCTCACGGGGTAGGTGGTTTTGTGGCTGTTGATTCGAATAAGTTGTCTCGGGAGTTTTTGCAGGAGAGGGATGCCCGTATTTTTTCGTTGAAGAAGTCGGGGTTGTCTAATCAGGATATTGCTAAGCGTTTTGATATGACTGCAGCGGCTGTGGCGGCTGCTACTCGTAGGCAGTTGGGTCGTTTGAATTCGGAAGCTTGGCTTAGTTATCCTGAGGTCCTTAGGTTGGAGTTGGAGCGGTTGGATGAGATGCAGAAGTCGTTGTGGCCTTTGACGCAGTTTCGTCGGGAGACGTTGGATGATGGATCTGAGATTACGGTGCCGCCGGATAAGGATGCGGTTCGTACTGTGTTGGGAATCATGGATCGGCGTGCTAAGCTGTTGGGGATGAATGTTGAGCGTACTGAGGTGGCCATCTCGGGGCTCGAGCAGCGGGAGGTTGTTGATGTGCAATCTTCACTGGTTGGGGGCCGTCAAGAGATTGTTATAGATAATTCGAAGGATGAAGCTCTTCAGTTACTTGAGCTTATGTCTTCGTCGGGTGTTTTGGATTCGAAAGTCGTTTCTGAGATTTTGGATAATATTGATGAGGAAGAGGAGGTTGACGATGTCAACTGATTTTATTAAGGAAGTTTTGCGGGCGGATGAGATCCGGGATAAGAAAGCGCAGCTTTTGGTTGAGGATATCTTGGATGATGAGCCTGAGGTTAAGCCGGAGGAGGTGAGAGACAAACAGGTTTTGATTAGGGTTTCTGAGTCGCAACGGGAGCAGTGGCAGCAGGCTGCTGATTCTGATGGGACGTCAGTTTCTGAATGGTTAAGGTCGATGGCTGATAGTAGGTATCGTGAGATTTTTACGTGCACGCATCCTTTGGAAAGCCGTCAAGTTTATCCTTGGTCAGAGTTTTGTTTGTTGTGTGGTACGAGGATAAGGTAGGTACGCCATAGGAACACCATAGCTCTTGTAAGCGCACATGTGTGAGGTGGGTTTACCTGTTCGTGGTTGGCAGGTAGGGTTTTGCACCTTTTTAGGTGAGGGTCAGCACATGTTCCCCGGGCTCGTTGGTTTAATTAAAAAAGTGGGGTGGTTTTTTCGTTAAATGCAGTGTGGCAGCAGTGCTGCAACTTTTCAAAAGTGGGGTGGTTTTTCGATTTATGCCGCCGGGCCCGCAGCGGAGTTGTTCAAAAGTGGTACGATTTTTTCGTTAAACGATGTTTCAGGACGGCGAACATATGTTCGTTTTCAGACGAGCTCGTTGGTTTAATTGAAAAACTGGCACGATTTTTTCACTGTAAATGAATACGGCGGCAGCGAAATGGATCAGTGGCAGCCTACAAGTAAAAAAGGGGTACGATTTTTACTGGGAACACAGATTATGAAAGGATTTAGTTCCCCCTTGGTTACCGGGCCCGCAGCGAAATGGTTAAAAAGTGCCCCACTTTTTCGTTTAAACGGGATTACTTTTAGAGGATTTGGGATTAAGAGGTAGAATAATGAGTATGCGAGATTCATTTCATGTGATGAGAACGGGCAGACCGCCTAAGAAAGCTGACGAACAATCGGATAAAGTTGGCATGTCTTTTAAGGTTGACCCTCGTTTGAAGAACCTAATGCTTAAGATAGCTGAAGGGCATGACATAACTTTAACTGAACTTTTGCTTACCATGACTCTTAAGGAAGCTGGGATAGAAAGTTTAGATGATTTTGGAACAAAAGAATAAATTAACTAAGTTACATGTTTCGTTGCCAATTTGGTTGAAAGATTTGATCAAAGAAGCGAGCTCGAAAGAGGGCATGAGTATGTCAGAGTATGTGTGTTATGCTCTAATGCAGTGTGCTAGGGACACCATTGAGGTCCCAAGAGCGCCAGACCCAGTGGCTCCGATACCTACGGTGACTGACGTACTTCGGAATTATGTTGAAGGGAAAGATAAGCTAATAGGTCCGTGTGGTAATCCGTATCCCTGTGCATACGAAGATGCCGAACCCTTGATGATAGGTTCGGCTGAGTTCTGTGCTGAATGCAACATTAGGACTAGTTAGAGTCGTTTAGCCACTCGTTTAGCTCTGTCCCTGCTGTGCTTTCTGCCTCGTAGATGTCTATGAATGTCTCTATCTTGTCTGCGTTACGGAAGATGAGAGTCAGTTCATGGTACTTTTTGTTGTTCGGGTTGTGTCCTGTGTGCCATGGGGAGAGGCTACAGCCCTTGATTGCTTGCTTGCATTCCTCAACGCTGTAGTGCTTTAGCGCTATTCGTAGCTTCTTTCTGCGAGCATCGTCTAGTACGGTACTACTGCGTTTGCCGAAAGTTGCGACCCAGAACTTGAACACTTCTTCTATGTTCTGATCGCTAACGTCTGCCACTTCGTTATTCAGCGTAAAAAGTGGCTCACTTTTTTGCACGAAAGGCTCCATTCTGTGTGAGTCCGGATCGTAAAATGATGAACTCGTTTATTCTTAGACCACCTTCTCCGTTCGGAACCCATATTTCCTGCCACTCTGCTCTGCACTCCATGGAGCAACGAACTGTCTGATTGCCGTGAACTCCATGCTCATCTGTGTGCATCGTCATGTTCTCAATAACGTGAGGCGAACTATCTCCGCACTCTGGGCAGAACTTTGGTCCGTTGCGATAGCGATACTGTGCTTCTTTGCTTATCCCTAAGTTCATCTCTGCGATTGTTTGGTCTATCTTCATATCCATATCCTTAATTTAATCTATATAAGTTCCCTTGACAAGTGATGTCGTGTTATAGCCTATGGTTTGAACGATGGGGCTGTCGTTCTTCTAATATGAGGGTGGGGAGGAGCTACTATCCCCACCCTCAAGATTTTAGTAACCTACAGCCTCTGTGTTGATTAGGTCTTTCCACCTATCAATCAGCTTAGGTCTGTGAGTGTTGCCTCTCTCTAAACCCTTTAGGTAATCAATAGCTCCGTCTGGGTCGTACTCCATGTGAACAAAGTTCTTCTTAGCGTAGATAGCGCACTCTAGCTCATCGTATTTGATGTTGCCTTCTGGTTTGTAGACCATGCCGTCTGTTACCCAGATGACTGGTGTCTGCATGCGCTCTCTGAGGCTGACTGCGTACTTGATGGCTGGAAGGTCATTACCGTTACCACCCGGCACCTCTGGTAGCTCATCACAGATTTTGCCCTTGTCTGCAAGCACCCAGAGGTTATCCTTATCTTCGTGTCTCCATGAAGATGCTGAGTAACCTAACACGGTACAACCCTTAGCTGAGAACATGATCTCTTTAACCTGTTCTTTGGATAGGTCCATAGAACCTGATAGGTCTACTAGAACGATTCCACCCCTGTCCCTGACGTACTTGTCAAAGATACGCCTCTCTGGGTCCGTTATCATTCTCTGCAACCTACGAGGATTACGACCTACGTTGCTAGCTACTCGCTTCCTTCCGATAGCTCCCTGTAGCGTTACCGACATAGGCTGACGCTTGATGTTGAGAGGTATCCATGTGTCATGCTGTCCTCGCTTCATGTGATGGGAAATTTCGTTATTCAGCAATTCTTTAGCTTGCTTTTGAATCCTAGCTCTGTCCCTCTCTTTGCGCTTCTCAGCTAGTTCCTCTGGTGTTCCATTCTCAACAGCACGCTTACGATCATCTTCGCTAACAGCATCTTCACTGGTATCTTCACTGTCGCCGTCTTGCTCTTGAGATTCATCTTTAGCTTCGTCACCTTCAGCTTGCTGACCTTCCCCTGACTCTGGTTGTTCCTCAATGTCTTTAGGTGGTACTGGCATCTGAGCGATTGACTCAAGCAAGAGTGATAGCTCTAGCGTGTACTTCATGCCGAAGATGATGCTGTCATCACTTTGTTGGCTAGTGTCGCCGTAAACCTGTAACGCTCTTGCGTCTGAGGTATTGCGAACTCCATGAATCCTACGCTTGATATTTCTTACCTGATCTTTTTGAAACTTGATGATCTCTTTGGAGATGTCCTTCAAACTTGATGCCCACTCTGGAGCTACAGACCGAACTCCTGCGAGTAACGGATTGATGCTTCCTGTGTGGACTGAACTAGCAACAGCTAAGACACACTCTCTCCACATATCAGCTTGCGCCATGAGTTTGCCCTCATGCTTCTCTGAGCCTGCGATCATAGCTTTCATGGGATATCCCAACATGTTAGCTATCAGATTAACTCTTGCTTCTTCTGCTGATCGTATGGTGTCCTCTGGCAAGATGTCGGTAACGTATTCGCCTATCCCTTGCGGAGAAACCTTAACGTGGATTTGTTCATGCGCTCTAATCGCTTGCGCTAACTGAGAATCGTCTAGCGGAACTTTCATAACTCGCCCTGAGACTGTTATGTAGGGTTCCCCTCTAACGGCTCTAGCCACGCCTACAGTCCACCCACCAGAGTTGCGTATGTCTTTACGAGTAAACATCTCTGGCATAGGTCTGTTGCGCCTATGCGTTTCTTCAATAATCTTATCTACTTCACTCATTTGTAGCTCCTATTCGTTAATTAAGTGATGCACTCATCATATCACGATAAGTGACTTTTTGCACCCTTTTTGTGTGGTCAATTTGAGGGGAGTGGGAAGAAAGGATAACAAACCCACTCCCCTCTGTGCTAGCTAGGCAACCACCCCTAGCTATTGGAGGCACGATCTATAAAGTGTCCTGCCCAAAGTTGTCAATTCTAATTGCTTCCAAGAAAGAGTCTGCTCTTGGTCCAAGAACTAGCTCTGACGCTTCCTCTATGCTGAGGTGTTGCGAAAGCTGATGCAAGGATTGAAAGAGTCGTAGCGACATTCTCTCAGAGCCTGCGTCAGCCATTCTGTCTACATAGCCTCTCCATGCTCTTGGAAACATCTCCAAAGCTGATGGGTGTGGTCTGTCAATCCTAATCCTGACTGGAAACCTGTCTGTTAGGGCTGATGGCAATTCCTCTATCTGCTCAACGTTAGTAGTCATAATGACACTAAAGTTACGCTGAGGTTTGAACACTTCACCTGTCACTGGGTGTTCCCATCTTGAGGAACCCTCTGAGTCAGTCATGTTCAACAGAGTAGCGAACACATCTCCACCTGCTTTATCAATTTCATCAATTACTAGACGATGCCCTGCCCATGCTTTAATGGCTGACCCTTCAATGTAGTCAAACCCACCATCTGCGGAAGGTAGGAACCCACCTGTTACTTCCATGTTGGTCATATCATCTGTGCAAGTGATACGGAAAGACTCTTGATCTTCCCTTATGTTTTCATACAATGCGCTGTATGTCTTACCTGTGCCGGGTGGACCGTAAAGTATTACACGATCTACTCCTGATTTTAGGACTGCATCAAATGTGTCCCAACATGTGTTATTGCTGTTTGTCATTTTGTACCTCCAGTACAATTTTTAGGTTAGTTGTGTGACTAAAAGAGTCACTGGGACCAGAGTACCCCAGTGACTCCCACTTGTCAAGTGTGTGCATCTTCTTCATGGCTGTCAGCCTCCCTCACTGGGAAGGAGAGAACCTCTGCACTTTCTTTAGCTGAACTATCCCTTAGTTCTTCAGCGAATATCACCTCTGCGCCGAAAGCTAGGAGTAGTGTCAGACTCTTATTCATAGCATCTTCCATCTCTGAATAATGCTGTGAATCATTTTTTAGGTTGAGCGAGTCACCCCAATACTTCATGCCTCTGCCATCATCGTAATGCTCTCCGATAGGCAATTCGTCAATCTGCATGGTGTGGACCTCTACCCACCCTGTGCCGTGATACCAGACAGAAACTTTCCCCCATGACTGAAAGTCATAGCTGTTTCGTCTTATCTCAGCTTTGAATGGACTGATTAGGCTCGTATCAATACGAACGCCTCTGATGTCCTTATCGGGACCAGATTCAATCCAGATCTTAGTATGTAAATCCATTTAGTACCTCCAGTACTTTTTTGGTTGAACCCTCATCGTATCACGGGGCTGTTGTTTTTGCTACCTGTTGTTGCTTATTATTTTTTTGAAAGAGACTATACCCGCCCTCTCCTCCCCCCAGTATACCCCAGTAGTCAAGCATTTTAACTGTCGGGCGTTTGAAGGTGAGCAAACAGCTTATTCTGAAAGATTAAAACTTTAGCTGATGATGTAATCGGCTGATTGCCCTTTAACGTAAAAAACGTGTCACTTTTGTAAGGATTGTACGAAACCTGTTCCCAATTCAGGTCAAGGTCAGCCCAGTACAGCCACTCGGATTCAAAAGGTAAGTAGTCACCCTGCACATAGGCGTGAACGTTCTTAGTCTGTTCCTGCAATACTCGTTCCCTGCCTTTTTGGCTGACTATGAACGTGGCATTAGTTAAGGCTATGTTTTGAGAGTAGCCGACTACCTTGTTGTAGGTAGCCGACTTGCTCTCCCAGTCCTTAATGCTGAACGTATCCTTGTGTAAGTTTTTGTACACTCGGACTCGCATTAGGACACAGCCTCCGCTTCCGCTATTGCTAGTTGCCAAAGGCGATCTACTTCATCTTCTTGACTGAACAGTATCTCTCCGTTGTGGTATGTATCTGCGCCTCTGAAGTTCATGCCTTCTTCAACATATCCGATAGCAAACCTTAGCTTAGGATACTCTTGTGACACTTTAATCCAAAAGTCTGTATCAAACGGACCCCAAGCTGTGTCGTAGTAGCCTGAAATGTATGCGTCATTGAGGATTATATGAGTCTCGCAGTCACCCCACTTGGTTCCCCAGATTTCGTTCGCCCAGTCATACCAGTTATCGTAACCTGTCTCAGCTTTCGCTTTCGCAGATTTAGCAACTAGCTCATCATGTTCTGCTTTCCGCCTAGAGTACGCTTCGGGAGTCCAGTTTTCATTGTCATCATCTGCGACAAGTTTTAACAGCTCTCCGTCAGGGTCAAACTCTCCTGTAGGAGATGGTGAGCGAGTACCTACCAGTACTTCTGGCATAGGTAATAGGTTAATTAATCTAACCTCTGGCTCATCATCAGCGTCAGCATCAGGTGATACTGCTTCCATGTCCTTCATCAACTTTTGAAGGTGAGTTTTAGGACCGTATATTCTTATGTCGTTTTGACACCAGTTTGGCATTTCTTTCTCCTTTTCATAGGTTGTCCTACCAATATACTCACGCTATCATGTTTTTACAACCTAATCAAAGGAGCAATCAATGCAAAAGAAATGTGTGGGCTGTGAAGTCCAACTGACACATGAGAATATCAGTGATGACGACATGAAGATATGTTGGGATTGCTACGATCATTCTTATGAAGGTCAAAAGAACAGTAAAGACTATGAAGGTGACATACCTTTTATAGTTAAGGTAACGTATACCGATTCGCTAGAATGTCAGGTTATGGGGTTCTCTAGAGAAAGCGTAATTGAATACGTTGAAAGCACAGATTGGAACCCAGAGCTATTTGTACGCACAGCGACCACAGAAGTGTACTATGATGAACAAAAGGTTTACGAACGATTGGAGGTATTGAACTAATGGACTATGAAGGAAAGACCAGATACGCAGTAGTTGCTCAACGAACGTTTACGATTGACTATAACGTTTCAGTATGGGCAGACAACGAACATCATGCCCAGATCATGGTAGAACAGCTAAGCGACACTATTGAGGACTGGGAAGACAAAGAAGAGTGCGTAGACAACAACGGACACGAATTCGATGAACAAACACCTAAGCTAATAGATATCAGGGAGGTCTAATGACAAACACTAAGTACAGCGTATGGGTGGGAGGAACTGAGGTCAGTGATTACTGCCATGATTCTCTTACGACAGCAATACAGCAAGCTGATTCATGGCGATTGCCATCACCTGAAGATGGTGATGATGAAGGCTATGGAGATCAGGTAGCGATAAACGTAATGAAGTATAAGCGTAAACCTTACTGGCTAGTGTGGTCAGAAAGTTTAGGCTGGATTAAAGAAAGCCTGAGGGACTACTGATGGGGTGGGTCAGTCCATACTTGTGCGATCACTGTAGCATAGCTTACCTAGAGAATGGGTCATTTGACGCTAACTGGCTGGATAACGGTGACAGGGTATGCACAGAGTGCTACGAGGAACACCGTAGGGACACCATAGAGAGGTTAAGAACTTGACAACGAACGACCAGACACCCCCAGAGATTGACAAAGTTTACGAAGTTGATATTGATGTGATTTCAAAGGTTCGTACAAAAGTTAAGGCTAGAAATGCTGAGGAAGCTAAAAAGGTAGCCTTACTGCGAAAAAGCTACCTACTGTTAGATGAGGTACAAATAGTGACGAGTTGTAAAATGACTAAGGGCGTGATACGCTGAGGGGTAACCAACAAAAGGAGAAAAATATGCCAGATTATGAAGTCAGATTAGACTACGTTTTTGAAGGCAGTTTAGACGTAAAAGTTACGGCGGACAGCGAAGATGAGGCTATGGAACTCGCTAAAGAAATGGGCGACATAGGTGAGGCTCACGCTGAAGCAAGTCACTACAAAACCTTAGTTAATACTATAGAGGAGGTATGAGAGGAGTGGTAGACGTAGAGTTTGAAACGACTAAGAAACGTAAGCAAGCTTATACTAAACCTAAGTTTTGGGTTCGCTGTGGAGACTGTAGAGCTATCTACTCTGACCGTGTTTACAAAGACTATCCCACTTGCAAGTTCTGTGGGGGAGCTAACTGGTCCAACGACTGATGAAACGAATACTTGAGCCATACTATATTGGGGTGAGGATTGTGTCAGACAAGGTTGGGATAGACCTCTGGGACATTGACCGTGACCGGATACGGAGCTATCTCCACAAAGAGATGGAGCCGTCTAGTAGATTCTGGTTTGGCTCTCCCTGTCGCTTTGTCAGGCGCATAGATATCTTAGTTCATGTTTACCTGCCTAACGCAGTTGAGGAGAAGTATCCAGAGCTAGCAGTTTACCTAAGATCAACGTCACCACGATGGGGCAAGAATTGGAGACAGTGGTAATGTTCAAAATAGGAGACAGGGTAAAAGTCATTGACCAAAACATCTCAGGTGAGATAGTCCGATGGGACGGCGCTAAAGCAGTTGTTCTTGACGATGATCGTGCCGATTGGATTGAGGAAGGAGATGACGGCACTTTAGTGTTTCGTGTTGCGGAGTTGGAAAAACACGTTTAGCGTGATAAGATGAGCTTAACTCAAATGAAAGGAGCCCACATGTGGGACAGAATGAATAAAGAAGAATGGGAGCTAGTTGGACTCATGGACGACGAAGGACCATTCAAAAACAGATACTGGGAGCTAATGCGTCCACGCCTAGTTAAAGCAGTCGCCAAAATTCAAGATGAAGTAGAGAATATATTAGAGTGGGAAGAACACTTGGAGAACGAGTATCTTTCAACAGGAGGCGAGTGTGGCGTAGCTCACGCTGAAGCAGTTGGGAGTGCTATTCAAGCAGGTTTTGACTCATACGATGCTAAACTTTATGTAAGGCAACAACGACCAGAAGAAAGGAGCTAAAGTTATGACTACAAGAGATTTGTATGACATAGCAGTTTGTTTAGCTGAGGAATTAGCTGAGATGAAGTATAGTCCAGCTAAGGTTCAAGAAATTGGAATGGAGCTTGACGGTAGATTAGACGGAGCCAGCCCTGACCGATCAGTTGAAGGTACTTTAGCTAACGTTTATTGGACAACCTATCACAAGAGAAGGAGAGAAGTTTATGATATGTCCACTATGTAGTTCAGAGATGCACCCACCCAGAGTTGCTCTGAGTCGTGTAGACAACAAGACAGAGATATGCCCACCGTGTGGGCTAGTGGAGGGGCTACAGCGATTCGCAAGAGTCCTTGAGGACAGGGCAGGTGAACAATGAAGCGGTAGGAACACCATAGAAGGGTTAAGCGCTTGACAGCAGGCAGGCGCAACTCTCACGAGTATCGGGATTTTCAAAAGTTCGCTCGGCAGAGCTGAGGGAGACAAAAACTCACCTAATCTATTATGAAATTAGGGGTTGCAAAAAGTGATGAATCCGTGATACGCTGAGGGTATCTCAAATTGAGATGTACTGTTAATTGCTTAGGAGGCAATATGACCACAACAACTATTAATACAGCTAAGGTCAATGAGACTATCGCACAAGAGGTAGTAGCTTGTACCGTAGCTTTACAAGAGGCAAAAGCTAACCTAGAACAAGCTAAGGATAAGTTCAAAGCGTTAGGGATTGACTCTCACACCACAGATAACGGAGCTAAGATTTCCGTAGTCACAACGAATCCTCGCAAATTGGATTCCGACAAACTACAAGAACTACTCTCCGATCAGAAATGGTACACAGTTAGCAAAAGAACAGCTCAACTATCCATGTTGGATAACGAGATAAACGCCAAGCGAATCTCGCTAGAGCAAGTATCAGATGCAATTACTGTAGGTGAAACAATATCCGTCAGGGTAACAGTACCCACTACAAAATAGTGGTAATGTGCCGGTAGGGGTAATTCCCTACCGGCTAACATTATCTAAACTTTACTTGGAGGTAAAGATGTCAGAATTAAAAGGACCAATAGAAAGAGAAGATGCAACTATCTACTTTGACGTAAGCGATAGGTCACTACTGCTAAGGGAGGCGACTACTTGCCTATTAAACGATTTCGAGAATTTTATTGCTTTCACTTTAGAAAGAGCAGAGAAAGATAAGATAGATTTCTTTGAAGATCAGGAGTCGTTTGACATGCTTATGGAGCATTTAGGCGGAGCTTTGTCGTTCTCTCTAAACACAATAGTTGGCTACTTTACAGACGGAACAGAAGGCGATGATGATTTCTTAGCTGAGAATTTAGAGAAACAACTACAGGAAGAAGGACTGCAAATTTCTTCCCGACTGTTGGACATGCTACAAGACAATCCAGAGTTAAAGCTGTGGCTAGAAGATGACGAGGAGGAGGAGTGATACCGATAACGTTTGACTGTTCCCCTATGGGTATCGTCTACAGTGTGCTGTTAATCTTAGCTACGCTTTACGGTGTTAGGAGAATGTTCAAGGTGTCGTAGGTACACCATTGAGAGGTTAAGCGCTTGACAACTAATCTCTCAATCTCTCACGAGATAGACATTTTTTGATGCGGACAGGGAACGCTCAGGACACAAACTTTAGGTGAGTTATTGTGACGAATGTCACTTGACCCCTAGACCCCTCACGGCTAGTGTGGAACTTAGCCACTCAACCACATAAGGAGTTAATTCATGGCAAATATAAGAACCAATCAACCTAGCTTGATTCAAACAGTAATAGACGGTAAAGGGCGTGACGCTTTAGCCGGTAGTTGGGGAGCGGTTTACAATCCTCATAAGAGATTAGGTGAACTTTCATTTACTGAGGGTAGTGACTATTCACGATCAATAACCACCGTTTACCACTACAGCACAGCAATGTTTAGCATATTCAAAGCGTCAGAAACTTTAGCTGACAAATTGCCACTAGCTGATGACGGCAACCCATTCACGCATGTAATTGCGCCACTTTCTTTAGGTTGGCAATCCATGACCGACAAGACAGGGGTCGCCCGAATAGTCTCCGGTTGGCTAATGGGAGATTCAAGCGTAAACCTATACAGCGTCAGGGGTCGTAAAGAGATTCACCGATTCACCGGATATTGGGACATCTACAGCGATAACCCTAAAGCTAGGAATGACCTAAACAAAGACATCTACGAGATGATTACACCTAAAGAAATCTACACGGTTACGGTCAAGTAATCGTAAGGGCTAGGGGTTAGTGGCAGACCCCTAGCCCATCTCTCGTAGGGACACCATAGAGATCCTAAGCGCTTGACAAACAAACAACACAATGCTTCACGCTATCCCGAAAAATCCTGACCAAGCGAACGTATGTTCGACCTAATTTTAATACTACCCGCCCTCTCCACCCTCCATTATACTCACGAATATGCGAAAAATCAAGTTAAGATTAGCTCAAGTTTGGCTAGTCCTATCGGGAAATGGGAGAATCGTGAGTCGTTCGGCGAAGATTGCAAGAAAGTTTAGGTCCAATATCCCTTGTAAACACTGGCTAATAAATAAACCCTTGACACTTGCGAATAAATAACCTAATCTATTCGTGAGTGAATGTTTCACTTTCCACACAACTAAAGGAGAAATTAAATGAGTGGATTCTTAACCAAAGTAAATAGCAATTCAAGCGTGATTGACTGCGCATTAGATGCGGGCGCACTGTTTGAACCCAAGCGGATACACACGTTGCTACCCAACGGCGCAAGCTGTGACAAGACATTTACCGTTTACCGTGAACTAGAAGATGGCTCTCAAGCTGTCCTCAATGCGGGCGTGACGAAACAATATCTAGCCTCAAGTTATCAGTTACTGTTTGATACAGCAGAAGAGATGTTTCCTAACTCATGCAACCAGTTCTCACTGTTCGGTAATGGCGAGCGTGTTTGCTTTACCCAAACTATTGGGGAACTAACAGAATTTGAAGATGGTGACGAACTGTTCACTAATCTGATGTACACGGGTTCAATGGATAGCACATGGAAAACAGCGGTCTACGGATTCATGTACCGACCCGCTTGCTCTAACGCAATCCCAATGGGTACTCTGCAACTAGCGCAGAAACGAACCACTAACCACGACTACATGCTGTTTCAGAAAGCTAAGGTTCTATCCGGTGCTTATGGCGTAGCAGAACAGTTTGTAACTAGTGCCAGAATCCTCAAGCAAATTGAATTGAACAGGGTTCAACTAGCTTTAGAAATTGACAAGATTCTTCCGGTAGTAGATGAAGATTCTTCCACCAAGTCCATTAACACACGGGACAAGATGGAAGAGGGAATCCGCTACTACTTTGAAGAGGAATCAGAAGAGTATGGACCTACAGCTTGGTCACTCTTTCAAGCTGTGCAATCTTACGAATTCCACGTCAAGACAAAGGGCAACAAGTCCACAGAAGAAAAGCGTCAAGCTAAGAAAGTGGACCTAATCCGAAACCCTAGAGTTGGGCAAAGCATGACGGAGACTTTGAGAGATAATCTCTTGGTCCTCGCATGAGGGTTAGCCTACCGGATAGCTATTGGGAAACTGGTAGCTGTCCGGTAGGGACACCATAGAGGGTTTAAGCTCTTGACACACACACCCACACACCCCCCTAACCTAGAAGAATTCGGAGGGGTATTTTTTTTGCTCGAACACTTGTTCGTTTTATGGTGTGACACATGTCACAGCTAAAAACTTGACTTTAGCTTACATTTTTTACTATTTTGGTAAATAAAAAGCCTGTTTTTACAGGCGGAAAGGTAAATATGACAACCACCACAAACAAAGGGACAGTAGACCATCAAAGCGCACTAACGGCGGGCTTTATAGCTATGGCTATGTTTGGCTCATGGGCGAACACAAAGCGCTATATAGGGCGTTGGGCAGGGTGCTATCAAAAGCAGGGCAGGTATGTAGGCGTACAACCTCATATCTGGCGATACTTCTTTGGCGCTAAACAAGGCGATGCTCTTTATCACACGTCACAAGGTGACATCTTCTTTCATGCACCGAGTAAGGGTTTGACCGGACGCTTGTTGCCTATCTTGCCTCGTCAAAACTATTACAATGACGATCCTAAACGAGGGTTCTGGCTGTGCGACCACCACCACAGCTTTGACTATGTATGGTCTGAGGAAGATGGCGACCACATCAAGCACTTCACTTACACCCATACCGACAACTGTGCAGACCTAGCATTTGAGGGGACTCTAGCCCGTCTAGAGATGCAGTTTTATCTGTGGGTTGAGTCACTAGCCAATGCAGAAGGTGAGCGATCTGAGTGGACTCAAAAGCTAATAGACACCTCTGTGATAGGGAAGGAAGTCAAAGCCGATGAGATCGCTTTTATCTTCAGTACGGTTGAATCATTCCTTAAGGCTTGCGGAAAAGCTCAGCAAGCCTTTGACCGTGCCGAGAAAGCTGTCGGGCGTGTCGCAGTTCCCGATCACCTCTACGGTGCTAGGGCGCTAATCACCGGAACCATCACAGAACGACAAACTGAATGGACCGACTCGGGCGAACAAACCAAGCTAACCATCCGAGACGACAGGGGCTTTGACGTAATCGTTACAGCACCTAAAGCAATTCGTGACGATGCCTTTGAGGGCATCCGAGTAAAACTAGAGGCTACGATCTCCGAATGGAATAAAGTAGAGGGGCTTGTCTACGCCAAGCGCCCATCAAAGGGGGCGATACTCTCATAGGGACACCATAGGGGTTCTAAGCGCTTGACACGCTTAGCCCCCGCCCCTCACGGCCTTTTCTTTTTTTCTCGATTAGTGAGTTCGGGTAGAGCTAGTCTTGCGAGCGTCAGCGAGTAAATCTAGCTCGGTTGATTTATGCATAAGTAGGGGGTAGAGTGGAGTCATACACACACAGGCGAGAGCCGGAAAGGTAAGAAATGACAACAACGAAACTACTGCAAGACATGGTAGACAAGGGAGAGTCTTTCGGATTCTCTTACGCTTGCAAAGAGTGTCACGCACAGGGGGGCATGGTTATCATGTCTTGGAAACCCGAACGCAACACTGTTCTACACTTTGCAAAGTTAGCTGAGGAGCAATACAAGTACCACAACCAAGAATTTGAGTGTGACACTGAAGGGTGTAACTCATCGTCAGCATGGTTCGCTATTACCGGCGAGAGTGACTGGCGATAGTCCGGTAGGGCGGGATTCGGACCTAGTAC
>LULO01001689.1_pt1 | contig 14786 bp, 14 predicted proteins | sample 728121 | NCBI WGS metagenome assembly LULO01 (sample SAMN03860287, study PRJNA289734) | marine metagenome | biome: seawater column; feature: ocean; material: water; isolation source: Red Sea water column Station 149 - depth 50m | place: Saudi Arabia: Red Sea | collected 2011-10-15 | depth 50 m | reverse complement strand
GTGTTTGTATTGGAAACTTAATGAACTTCTTCCACGTCTCGCAATATAGTCTGTGGTTGTTGTAAGAGTGTTCGTTGTAGAACTGTATTTCTTTACAACATCCTCTGCTTCGTCATAGAAGTAAAACAGTTGTTCATCAGTGTATGTTGATGAATTTAAATTTATGTCTGACTCGTTTTCTGACACAATAAAATTCGATGCCGCGTATGGTCTGAATCTTTCAATGTTGTCGTACGATATGTATTTTTCAAAGAAAACAAATTTTGTTGTGGCCGATGTTTCCGGTTCAACAATTATATCAAAAAGATCAGGATTGTCTACCACGCCGTCGTCGTCGTCATCAAAAAATCCAACTTTCACTTTCCTATTGTCTTGGAATCCGTCTGCTTCGGTCACTGTGTCTACCACCTGCCAAGTAAGTGGATAGCCAACGCTGTTGCCTGTTGAGACAATGCTGTTAGTTTTCAATAATTTTACTGTGTCCTTGACACTTTTACCTGTCTTGTAATCGTAAATTTTTTCCTGTGCATCATAATGAAATTTGTTTTGTGACTCTGACTCAAAGATGTAATCCAATGATCTATATGTGACTGTGTATGTGTTTCCGTCATTTGTGAACTTGAACCACCAACTCGCATCAATGTTTAAACTTGTTGTGTCTCCTGCACCTGTTAGTGAAAACACATTAGATGTGCTGATATTACTGGACGTTATAACTTTCCAATCTGCTGAGTCTACATCGTATCTCAAACCAAAAGTTTCAAATGCCTCTATCCTGTCTATCAAATCTGTTTTCAATGCTGATGTAAAACTAGTTGCAAACACAGGAAATATTGCACTGAGCACTGCGTTAGCTGGAACAATGTTGTTTAATGTAACAGGGCCAACACCTGTTTCTAAATTTCCTTCTCCCGAGTTTGAACCATCACCAACAACTCCTGAAACTTTTGCCCATGATCTATCTTCGGCGTCTGTTGTGCCGGCTGTCACTAGTTTACCGTTCAAAAATTCTCTTGTGTCCGGTGACGTAAATTTTATTAATGATCCAACTTTTGCATATTTTAAATTTGATGTTGCATATTGTCCTACAGATAAAGGACCCCCAGCGTTGAAATATCCTGTATTAGTGTTTGTGCCAGTTGTGGTTGATACCCAACTTGCACTTAAGGTACTCAAATCTTTAGTGCCGTAATTTTGATAATAAAATTGTCTTGACGTTGCATCTTTTAATCTTGCCTCAATAGAATTGTTTATTGTGTTCAATATTTCATTCTTATTTGCAAAAGTAAAAGTAAAACTTGGCAATGTGTCTTCTCTGTATAATATACCGTCATCCGCAAACACATTTACGTTTGAATATGCTCCTGTAGGATCAATTATTTCTTTTGCTCTTGATATTCCAGATGCAGTCCTGTTCACCGCTTTGGTCTTAACAATGTCCTGTGACGCCGTCAACGGCACAACATTATAATCTTCTGCTGTGATCATCCTGTTCTGAGAATAATAACTTTGTGGTGCTTTCTCTTTTATTGAATCAGAACTTTCAGAAGCTGAAGCATTATAAATTGATTGCTGTAGACTCGCGGTCACTGTTAAAGTTTGTGCGGCACCATTTTTATCATTGTACCCCAAGCTGAACGTTATACCTGCTAGGTCACCTGGTTGTATTGAATATGTTGCGTTGTCAGATACTCTGTAATAAGTTCTAAATCTTCCTGAAGGAATATTACTAAAATTGCCATCTCCGAAAACTAAATCTACTGCGTCATTGCTTTTTGTTATTGCGTTATAGATATTTCTTTTGTCTTTTGCTAACGAATTGTAAATTGCATTGTTTCCTGCTGTGGTTGAAACTTTTTCCCATAGTGTTTCTATCTGTCCAAAATCATCTAGCTGATATAAAAATACATCTGTGTTGTTGATGTTTTGCACTGCAAGAGATTGAATATAATTCGTTGTTGGTGCTGTAACGTTAAAATCAAAATTCTGCATAGCACCTTGTTTGAACAAAGCAAAAAATCCTGTGTTGTTGGAGCTGTCGCCAGCGCCGTCTGTTCTGTAAACATATGTGAATCCACCTCCTGGTATCGGAGTGCTTTCATAAATTGATTCTGAATTTTCTATTGTGCTTGGCACTATTTCAAATTGTCTTTCAACTCCGCTGATGTCTTTCCTAAAAGTGAAAATTGGCAGGTCTGTGTTGTTTGAATTTGTTGTGTATATTTCTGTTTTGATGTTTCCTATTGTATCTGCTTCTTGAGGTTTTCCAAATGTTTGTCCCGAAACGTTTACAGCGTTCAGTATCGCTGTGAATTGTTCTCTGTAATTTGCGTTTGTTGGATCATTCCATACCACTGTCACATTTGACAAAGGCGTTCCTGAAGAGTCTGCAACATTTTCAGTTGTAGATATTGCTGTAAATTTTAAAAGTCCTGTCGCCGCCAAATTCCTTTTGGCATTGTAATTTATAAGACGTGCTAATCTTAAAACAGAATTTCTTCTTTCAGCAGTCTCTAAAAAATTTTCTCTTGCATTCAAGTCAACTCTAAATGATAAAGACTGTGAAATATATGCAATAAGGTCTAGCAAAGCAACGTATTCTGAAGATTCTATGTAGTCATTAAAATCGTCAGGATAGTTCTCCCTTAGGTATGCGACCATTGTTCTTCTTATGGTCTCAAAATCGTATGATTTGAAGTCGGCTTGTTGAAAAGCGGTGTAAATTTTCCGCCAATCCTCGGCAACTAATAATCTGTTCTGTCTATCTGTTGTGGCCATACTGTTTGTATGAATATTTATTGATTATATAAAGTGCGTATATTAAGATAGACGCAAAGTGCTGTTTTCATCAAAACTGAAGGTCAGCTTCTCAACCACATTATAAGGCACGAAACGTATGGTGGCCTGCACTGCGATACCGTGTTCAAATTCACTCACTATGATTTCTTCCGTCTGTAACCTCGGATCAGCGTTCAAATTTGCTGTGATATCATCGGCAACAGCTTGTTTGATATCATCTGTAAGCGGTTCAAACAATACGTCATATATTATTGTGCCAAATTCAGGATTCTCAACACGTTCACCTTTACGCACACTCAATCTGTTGATAAGATCTTGTTTTATCAATGCAAAATCATACAATTTATAATTTGATTGATCTGCTCTCGAACTAAATCCTTTGAATACTGATTGTCCTTTAATATACTTGTCTGACATTTTTAAAATCCAAATACTTTTCCTATACTTTTAGCCACACGTCCAACTGTGTTGACCGCTTTACCAATTGTACTTACCGCTTCTGCAGTCTGCACAACTGACGTTACTTTTCCGCCAACAACATTTTTATAGGTGTTGGTGACCTTGGACACGTTGTTCAATGTGTTTACTGGTCCATTGACACCAATTATTGATCCACCAACGTTCGTGCCAGATCCGTCGCTTAATAAAGTTCCAATGGTATTGACTGTGTTGGTCACCTTGGTGTACAACACACCAGACTCATTGATTAAAACATTTTGCAAAGTTTCTCCTCCGGTGTTCACAGATCCAGTTAAACTTTGATACATTTCTGAAACTGCGTTAGGAAGGGTGCTATATCCTGAAACTCCTGAAGTTAGATAATCTGAATCAACGCTGTAAGTGTTACTGTAACCTAAATTGAAAGTGCTTAATGCATTATCGTATCTAGTTGTTTGATTTTTTTCAAGATTGGCTTCGAGGTCGGCTCTATACTGTGCCCATTTAATAGAAGCTAAATCACTGTTTCTGTTTTCATTTTCTACAAAGCCCACTGATCCTGCAGTAGTTTGTGTGCCACCGACTGATCCGAATGCTGGATTTTTGTCCTGGTGTCCCCAGAATGGTTCGTGTGTGGGCACTCTCATACCCGACATACCTGGTAAGGCTCTATCTACTTTTAAAACATTTCCTAAAGTTTTTAATGTAACATCAGGATAGTTTGTAGAAGCTGTACCGGTTCCTGAACCAACAGGATCTAAAAAATTTGTTCTTGAAAGTTTTGGGATCAAATTGGATATAGTTCCAAAACTATTAAAGTGTACTTGCCCGCCTATTAAGTCTACTCTACTCATACCTTGTTGAATATTTCTTAAACCAGCGTCTGCTATTATCTGTGTAGATGCTTTTGTATAAACGTTTCTGCCTTCTATTCTCACATCGTCAGAAGCCAAAGCATTTATTCTTGATCCATCAAGACTAACTCCACCAGTGGATTCGTTTGCTTTAATTTTTATATTTTTGTTTGCGTACATATTAATATTGCCTTCTGCGTGAAAATTAATATCTGCGCCTGATCTTAAATTGTAACCTGTTTGTGCATATACATCAACCAAACCGTTGTTTGAAAACTCCATCCATACAGTACCTTCTGAATTAGCCAAATACATCACGCCAGCTGTATCATGCATTAACAACTGGTGTCCAGAACTTGTTCTTAATCTGACTAGATGGTTGTTGCCATTAGCATCACCATCATCCATAACAAACGTGTGCCCTGCCTTACGTGTAAGTTGTACATCTTCTTTTTGATTATTTGGGCCAACCTTATCTTTTTTGGCCACCCTCTTATCAATTGGTCCTGGTGTGCTTATTCCGAAAACATTACTTGGAGTTTCTCTCCTAGCAGAAGAAGTTGTTGTGCCACGTACATTATCTTGTACCAAACCTTGATCTCTTAATTTTCTAGAGAAAGGGTGTACAGGCTTTTTTGTTCTGTCGAATCCTGATTCTGTTACTTCACTGAAAAATTTTCTGTTTATTTCTCCGGCAGGAAGATTACCTGTGCCATAATTTTGTTCATTAGCCTGACCAAAATCAGCCAACTCTTCGTCGTATGTGTCCTCGCTGGCGGCTATGCCTGGTGTCATGTTGTTTATAAAAGGTTCTTGAACACAGGCGATCCAATAACCTAAACTAATTTTTCCTTCAGCAAAAATTACAAGAACACGTGAATCAATGTCAGGTGGAACCATCCACATACCATAAGAATGCTGTGAGTCTTGAAAACTACCTGGTGTAGTTGCATTTACACCTTGAACACTTTTGGCTCCATAGAAAGGTGGTGCATATTCAACACTTATGAGTTCACCTTCACTAACTTTACTTGTGCCGGCAAGTGCTGGAATCACAACTTTGAGTCTGCCCATTCTTGTTGGATCAACGTTCTGTTTTACAATAGCAACATATGGTCCTGGATCCAGGGTTGTATACGATGTATCCGATCCTATGTTTTTGTTACTTTGGTGTCCACTAATATTCAACATTATGCGGCTCCTTCTCCAAATGGACTATCACCGGCCGATGGAATAATTGGTTCTTTGCTTTTGGCATCTGAATCTTTCTCGTTCAATACTACCCTTTCTGCTTTTGCTGATCCTGTCTGATTGTTAAATCTTGTCATCTCCAAATTCTGTGTAAACTGTCCATTTTCAAAAACACTAACCACCCTGTTTACTCTATATATTCCAGTGAACTGTGGTGTGTCTTCCCTAGTGAATTCATACAGTCCTGTGCCTTCATCAAAGTCCGTAGGAAATTTAAAATTTAAACTTACAATAGGTTCTGCGTTGTCAAAATTGAAACAACCTTTTTGATCATCAAATGCAAATCCTCTTATTGACGCAACCTCGTCCAATCTGTTGTATGAATTTACTCCTATCCTTGGTTCTTTCATAGGCAGAACATAGTCCTGTCCTAGGAACGCAGGATCTCCCATTATTTTCATATCCACTGTTACCATATCACCTTTTGGGTTTGTGAGATAGTCATAAAATTGTTGTGCATTTAAATTATCACCTGTGCCTATTTGCTCAGGATTTTCTCCTTTTGTGGTTGAAGGAAAAGATTTCAAAGGCAAATTTGATTCGGGGTAAGTTTTTCTGCCAAAATAATCTGATACTTGTTCAAATATATTTGGATTGTTGTCTTTTTCACCGGATCCTCCGTCGATAAGTTTTGCTTGATAGTATCCAGCGTTGTATTCGACATTGAGATCTAGTATGTCTAAATTTTCTCCAGTGTAGATGTAGTTGTATTTCTTCTTTACATGATCATTCCAAGAAGGATAGCCTCCCATACCTGCACGAGCAAAGTTTGCCACGTGTATTTTACATGACTTTATATGAAAGTGAACTGTCCTTTGATGTGATTTTAATTTTGTGTCAAAGGCTTGCCCTGTATAAATGTTTGTGATTATCTTAAACCAAGGCACCCACGGAGTAGGTGGTTCGTTCCTACTTGCTTTGTCGGCCGAACCGGTCGATGTTAGAGACTCACCAACTGCATTCCAATAGTTTTGTGCGATTTGATCTATCTTGCTGTATTGAGGAAATTGTTTTACAAAGTCTTCTAGTATCTTTGCAATAGAAACATTTTTTGAAAATTGCATTGACGTCATTGTATATGTCTGGAAACTGTCTCACTCCTCTATCCACTTCGCTTCTCATGATAGTATTCAAATCTGTTTCAAAATTACTTAAAAAACTAAACAAGTCATCGCCTTTTCCACTGATTCTTCCTGTTCCTCTTGTGTATAAAAAACTGTTGACCATTGCGAATTCAGTCCATGGAGTGGCAGAAAGAGTATATGTTGTACCTCCTGCGTTCATCTGTAGGCTAGATGCCGTTAATCTTACTGGCAGAAATCTTTTTTCCACTGCGTCTAAAACTGGTTCACCTTTACTGTCGAATCCTTTAAATTCGATTGTTAATAAAAATGGAGCATCCGTGTGATCCAAATATCCAGAATTGAAAGCCGCCGCTCTAACTTTCTCCCAAAGTGTTATGCCGTTTGGTTCACTCAAAGTCATTTCAATTTTTGTATAGTTCATTAATTTTCTGTCAGGATTTGGTCTTGGATAACTGTCGATCTCAACTCTTTCAAAATAAATGTCTCTGTTTTTTCTTAAAGTTTCGCCACTGAATTCTGCCTTCACTCTATTTTTTACACCACGTTGTGTTGGGTCATCGTACACAGCATTGATCCCAAACTCTTCGTCAGGATTAGCAAAACCTGTGTTGTCACCTATACCGCCTGTCCTTGCTATTACGTCGTGTGGCTGATCGGTTAGGATCTTGTCTGGCTCCTCCATCTGTGTTCTGGACAACGCAGACAAAGTGAATACTGTGGTGTATGTTGCAAACTTGTGTAGTCTATTGTCTTCTACAAATCTATCAGCCTTTACATTTATATTTGTTAAAGTTTTTTCAACAAAAGCTTCTTTTGGATTTAGAATATCACCATTCTTAAACATTTTATAGTCCTAGGTCAATTTTCAAATTGCTTAATTTTGGCAATTGAATTGTAACTCCAGGAGCAAAATCATAGATTGGGTCTTCTATTTGGTCGGGATTTCTTTGTGCGAACACCCACCATAACCTTGGTGAACCGTACAAGTCATATGCCAGTAAATCAGGCCGGTATGCGTATATTTGATCGACTGTGTAAGACACATCATCGTCGTCAGCCGTAATAGTTCTTGGACGCAAAAAATCCAAACTGATTGCATTCTCAGTCGTTGCAAAATATGGAGATGTGTTTGAATAGTTTGCCATTAAATGAATCCTACGCCTTCTTGGTTGCCTTTAGCACCAAAGTTTGAAAGTTCACCACTTACAAATTTTCTCATAGAGAAGTTCTTCACTGTGTCTCTAGAGTAGACTGGTTGTAATTGAACTGTTATTGTTGATAAACTTGGCGCCCATGTTTCTGGAATTTGACTGTTAGCGTCAAAAGCCGGAGTTTGATTTTGCTTAACCGCGGCCTCAAACTCGTAGTCAAATACTCTAGGACCTTGGGCAGTTGAAATATAATCAACATCCGATCTTAATTCACAAGTAAAGTTTGTAACTATGACCGGCACATTGTTAAAAACATGATTCCCGTATCCGTTTAATTTAAGAATTGGTGGTGGATTACCTCTTGTGCCATCTTCTCCACCGAAAAACATTTTTGTAACCGCTCTTAAAAAATGAATAGTGCCAACCCAGTATGCCGCGTCTTTTTGATTCTGCACAGGAAACTCACCAACTATCGTCATGTTAGCTGGTTCTGAATTCTGATATGCATAATAAGGATAGTTTGCATGGGTTGTTGCCAGCTGTGAATAGTTTGCTGTATGCTGTATGATCACAGATGGAGTTATAGGAAAAATGATTCCACCTGATCCTGCAAGTTCACCTAAAAGTTTGTAATTGATTCCTGTGGTTGTCTTGTTGTCTTGTTGAAAAAACATTTCTCTCAGACTACTGTTTGTTGGTAAAGTTAATTTTACTCTCCAGTCGGTAGCACCATTACGGGTGGTCCATCTTGCAGTGGCGCCATCGCCCAGCACTCCTTCGGCACCTTTCTTTAGTCCGGCACCAAAAAGTCTACCAAGTGTTCTGTTAAACACGTTCGTAGCGGCAGAGCCAACGGCTTTGCCTAGTGTGTTCTGATCATTGTTAGTTCCAGGTAGACTCATAGTTAAAAATATTGTATAATCAGTAATATTTATAGGCACAATAATAGGCGCATTTAATTCACCATACGGCACAGTTTACAGCACATTTCAACAGACCTGTTTGTGGTCATTCTAAACTAACAAAGAAAGATTATTATGAAAAGAGTGAACTACTTAAACAACCGTGATTTGATGGCCGAAATACACAAGAGCAAAAATACCTACTGCTCGTATGTGTCACCCGAAGATTCAAACTATGATGCCATAGTCACAGATGTAAAAAAGATAAATGCAACCACAGTGGCCAAAGCTAGAAAAGCCAGGGCCAAAAGAATGACACAAGAAGCATGGGACAAGGCCAAATCAGAGGCCGGAAAAAGAAATAAATTAAAAATGGCAGACTTCGAAGTTAGCCCAAGAAAGATAAACAAAACAGATTTGGTGTTTAGGGTTATGACATTCAATCACATACCAGAAGACTTGGAGAGGAAAAGCAATCCAAAGACTGTTGCTGATCGTCATACTAAATGCAACTTCCCTCCATTCCAACATTACAGGATTGACAAAAAAGGCAAACCTAAATGTGTTGGCAAGTCACACTGGGTAGGCGGAATGAATAACGGATACTTCAAAAATACACAAGGAAAAATTACAGAAAAACTTGCCAAGATGTATATGAAACTTTGTGAGAGATATGGCACAAGATCCAATTGGAGAGGCTACACATACAATGACGAGATGCAATCTCAAGCACTCATGCAGTTGTCACAGATAGGTTTACAATTTGACGAAAGCAAATCAGAAAATCCATTTGCATACTACACAGCGGCGATAACAAATTCATTTACAAGAATCTTGAACATTGAAAAGAAAAATCAAAATATCAGAGACGACATAATGGAGCAGAATACGATCTCCTTAAATATAAGGAAGTAAAAAAATAATGGCATTTTTTAAAAAAGTCGCTTGTTTTACTGACATCCACTTTGGCATGAAAGGTAATTCAAGAGTACACAACGACGACTGCGAAGCATTTATATATTGGTTCATTGATCAAGCAAAAGCACATGGTTGTGAAACTTGTATATTCTTGGGCGACTGGCATCATCACAGATCAAGCACAAACGTCTCGACAATGAATTACACTGTGTCCAACATGGAAAGATTGGGCCAAGCATTTGAAAAGACTTACGTGATAATGGGTAATCACGATCTATTTTATAGAGACAAGAGGGAAATTAATTCAATGGAGTTTGTGAGAAACATACCAAACGTCCATCTTGTCAACGAATGGTTAGAAACAGAAGACGTTGCAATCATACCATGGATTGTGCAAGATGAATGGAAACGTATTCCGCACATGAAACAAAGATATATGTTTGGACACTTTGAACTGCCTTACTTCCAAATGAACGCAATGGTAGAAATGCCTGATGTTGGTGGTATAAAAGCAGAACACTTTGTGAACCAAGAATATATGTTTACAGGACACTTCCATAAAAGACAAGTAAGAAACAATATAAGTTATATGGGCAACGCTTTTCCACACAACTACGCTGACGCCGGTGATGATGAACGTGGCATGATGATACTTGAATATGGTGGCAAGCCAAAATACATCAATTGGCCGGACATGCCAAGATATAGAAATTACAAAATTAGTCAGCTTCTATCTGATCCAGAAGGACTTCTCAAAGAAAAAATGTATGTGAGAGTCACACTACAACTTATACCTGAACAGCTTGATCAAGCAAAACAAACAACAGCAAAAGTTGAAAAATTTGATTCTGTTGATCAAATTGTTGTAAAACAATTGGAAAGTGTCGATTCTCAAACTTATGACAAAAAAATATTAATGGCGATTTATAATAATTTAGATGTTAAAAATTAAAACACTAACAGTAAAAAACTTTCTATCTGTGGGTAATCAAACCCAAGCAATAAATTTCGAAGGCAAAAATCTTGTTTTGGTGCTAGGAGAAAATTTAGATCTTGGTGGAGATGATGCCGGAGCCAGAAATGGTACAGGAAAAACAACAATTATCAATGCCATAAGTTATGCTTTGTTTGGCGATGCACTAACACAGATAAGAAAAGATAATCTTGTAAACAAAACTAACAACAAAGACATGGTTGTTAGTATAACTTTTGAAAAAAACAACACAACATACACAATCGAGCGAGGCAGGAAGCCGGCAAAGTTAAGATTTTATATAAACGATGTGGAGCAGGAAAGCAACGAAGCACAAGGAGAAAACAGAGAAACACAACAAGAAATAAACAAATTGATTGGCATGAGTCATGCCATGTTCAAAAATATAATTGCTTTGAACACATACACACAACCTTTCTTGGCTACAAAACAAGCAGAACAAAGAGAAATAATCGAACAACTGTTGGGTATAACAATATTGAGCGAGAAGGCAGATTTACTTAAAGATCAAATGCGTGGCACAAAAGAAGAACTTATAAGTGAAAAATACAGGCTTGATTCAATAAAACAAAGTAATGAAAAAATTAATCAATCAATAAAGACAATAAAGTTAAGAAGCAGTGCTTGGCAAACACAAAAAGATGAAGACATCGCTAGTTTCCAAGAGGCTATACAGCAACTTGAAAAAGTAAACATCACAGACGAACTTAAAGCACACAAAAAATTACAAAAACACAATGAAGACCAAAAGGCATTGAAAAGTTTGATGAAAGAAAAAGCATATCACGAAGACTCGTTGACAAAGTCAGAATCCAACGTGGACAAAACAAAGAAGGACATTGAATTTGCCAAAGATGCCAAGTGTCCAACGTGCGAACAAGAACTGCACGACGACAAACACACACATTTGGTTGATAAGTTAAAAACAATATTAACCGAAAGCGAAGATTACAGCAATAAATTAAAAAGTGATCTTGCAAAAATACAACACAATATAGACGCCATTGGTGATCTAGGTGTGATACCAGACACTTATTATGACACAATCGACGAAGCCTACAACCACAAGGGCTCCTTGGCTGATCTGAAGCGTCAGCTTAACCAAACAGAGACTAAAGAGGATCCATATGCAGAACAGATCGAAGAACTTACAAAAAGTGCTGTGCAAAAACTTGATTATACCAAAGTAAATGAATTGGAAGACTTGTACAGGCACCAAGAATTCTTATACAAACTGTTGACTGCAAAAGATTCATTCTTGAGAACAAAAATAATTGAACAAAACTTGACATACTTGAATCAAAGACTGGCATGGTACTTGAACAAAGTGAAACTGCCACACACAGTTGAGTTCCAACCTGATCTGACTGTGCAGATAGAAGAGCTTGGCAGAGAGCTTGACTTTGATAACCTCAGCAGAGGTGAAAGAAACAGACTGATATTGAGCCTAAGTTGGGCGTTCAGAGACGTTTGGGAAGGACTATATCAACAGATCAACTTGCTGTTTATCGATGAATTGGTAGACGCCGGCATGGACACGTCTGGCGTAGAAAGTTCAATGGCTGTGTTGAAAGACATGGCAAGGACACAAAATAAAAATATATTCTTGATATCACACAAAGACGAATTGGTCAGCAGAGTAGATTCTGTGTTGAAAGTTATGAAAGAAAATGGCTTTACAAATTATGCCAATGATGTTGAAATTATAATTTAGTAATTAAGTGGGCGATACCAACAGGTGTTCCGTCCTGTTTTGCAACATTTATAAAATGTCCTTCTTCCAAATTATATTCTTTGCAGACATTTGAGTACGTCTCAGAATACGTGTTCCACATATAATCTCTGTCCAAATTTTTCATAATGTAACTGCCCGCTGAAATCAAAGCATCATTATATTTTGCTCTTGCATTGTATAAAGAAATAGCGTCAACTGTCTTTTGCTTTGAGTATCTAAGGCCAATCCTGTTCCAAGTTCCTATTGTTTTGGAGATGCTCATGCCTATACTCTTTATATTTGGATGGTCAAAGTCAAGTTCGATATCTCTAGCCACCGGTAACCATGCACAGTCTATATGTATATCAATGTTTTTGTTTTGACACTCGTTCAGTATGTCACCCCATTGTGGACGAGGCCCATATTTCCAATTTGGTACTGATACAATCAAAGGCACATTTGGTTCAAGACTTCCAACCTGTGTTGGCCTTTTGCCCATCACGGTATAATACGCATAATCATCTGGCAAAACTTGTATGTTCCATTTATATCGCAGGCACAGATTTTCAATAAATTGTGTGCAACCAATTATTATGTCCTTGTTTGGAAACTGCTCGATTCCGTGTAGTGAATTAATTTTTGTAGACATAAACCATTCATCCGCCTGTTCAATAAATTCATCTCTGCTTGGAACTTTTTGAGGTTCCGCAAAAAAATTATCTTTGATTGCCCTGGTCTTTTTGTCAGTTAAAAGATGTAAAATTTTAGTAGGTGCGTTTTCCATATCTCACGTATACACTTTTTCTAATGCCAGTTGTTTCCATCGCAAATGCAGTGCCATGATAACCTGATTGATTATTCAAAAGTGAATATCCATTGTTGCGTTCATATTTAAACTGGCAGAAAGGAGTCGCGGCATCCTTTGATTCAAACAAAGCAGTGCCAGGAACATTTTCATTTGTGTCTAAATAAATTTGCATTGATATCGCAAGTCTTGGATCATCTGTGTGTGGAGTCAAATTGTATCCTTTGCTATCAAACCATATGTCCGCTGTCTGTGCCACCAATTTTAAATTGTATTTGCTTTCAAAAAGTTCTGTAATTTTTGTTGATTTGAATATTAAATTTAATTTTTTTGAAATTTTTTCTGCGTAATCAACCCTGACCCTTGGATATGCGAGCTGACGTTCCAACTTTTTTGTTGAGACACTGGTTGGATTACAAGCTGAAAGTTCTTGCACTAGTTCATTTGGAAAAACATCTTGAAGTATTTGGTAATTACAACCATTTTTTTCCAAAACGGGCGATTTTTCTATTGACTGAACCAGAAATTTAATGCTATCATTGATCATACGTTAATTAAATTTAGTTAGCGTGTATTTTAGTTCGAACTATAAAAGGAGGACGTAATGTCTCAAACACATGAATCGATAATGAGCGAAATTCAAACATACTCGGAAGAGAATTCCAAGTTTGTTGAAAAAGGCGTAAAGGCATCTGCAACAAGAGCCAGAAAAGCACTTGCTTCATTATCTAAATTAATAAAAGTAAGAAGAAAAGAAATTCAAGAACAGAAAAACGCACAAAAAGCCGCGTAATAATTTTTGAATTGCAATTCATAATAAGCCTGTGGCGACGGTCGCAGGCTTATTTTTTTGGCTGGAGTATTCCTTTGCCGTGTACTCTCACTCGGATATGACCGTTGTAGTACTCATCACTTTCTAGAACTTTACGTGCAAACTGTTCTCTGGCCTCAACATAGTTGCATTCGGCCTTGCTGTAACAATAATAAAGTATCTCTCTTGTGAACTTGTCTTTACCAAATTTAGCAATGTCCTCATTGAGTTTGTCACTGCTACCGTAGTATTCTTGCCAATCGCTGGCGACTGCGCCACGTATTCTTTTGCGTACTTTTTTTCCGTTTTTTTGCGTGTGCATTTTATATCGCGTAGTTTTGAATTTGGCCAGTTTCTTGCCTATATACTTGCGTTGGTTCTCTGTGCAGGTGATCTCATACACAAAGCCCACACAGTCCTCGGGCAGTTCGGTAACCGGATTGTTTTGGTAAAACCATGTCATTGTAATATTTAAAGCCAAAAAACTTGACCAAAGTTTTCTTGCGTGTTATATACAAGTGATAGGCACACCAAGAATAGCACAAAACTCAACAGGCAAACATAGCATCCAAACCAGTGAGCAGGGAAATGCGGCTACACAGCGACAGGTGAATCCCTTGATGTAAAGGCAAAAATGAAGAGGCTCTGGGAAACAGATCCAACCTCAGATCTGTGCAAGATTATCGTGTAAGGACTGCACAGGTTCGCGTTGTAATGAATGAGCAAACGGGTACAGCACAACCGCCCGACCACGGTAGCGATACACGGTGACTGTGAACTCACCACAGGAGGTTCGGCTAGCAATAGCCGAATTGTGACTGATCATCTACCACAGGAGACGCAACAAAGGAAACGACGCGACAGCGAGTTTCAGATGTGCGTGAGCACATCTCTCCAGACCACTAACTATTTGTACAATGGCAATAATTCTATACGATCACAGTTTTGGCAAACAGGAACAGCAGGACCTTGTGGTGTGTAGACCTTATGCGATACCCGAAAGTTTCGAAGAAGCGGAGATGCTGGATCAGGGCTGGCTGGCACTGGACAAGCCCATATACCAC
>LULO01000553.1_pt1 | contig 14810 bp, 10 predicted proteins | sample 728121 | NCBI WGS metagenome assembly LULO01 (sample SAMN03860287, study PRJNA289734) | marine metagenome | biome: seawater column; feature: ocean; material: water; isolation source: Red Sea water column Station 149 - depth 50m | place: Saudi Arabia: Red Sea | collected 2011-10-15 | depth 50 m | reverse complement strand
CACTTATAGAGATAATAATATATAAAACAATTTCGTTATATTTATTCATTATTCTTATTGAATTTAAATCAATGAAAAGCTGGTATACATTGATGTTGTTACTCAATACTATTACTAAGTAATTTAAACTAAATAGCCCAATTAATCTTAATGAAATTTTTAACATTAAAAAATTATATAGGTTTTTACAAAATATTTATTTTAATTTTTGAAACAGTGATACTCTGATATCTAGCTTTATGTTAGAACAATTAATCATACATTTTGGACATATAGTAAAATATTTTCTTTTTTACTTTTTCATATATCTGAATGGAAGAGCATTTGCGATACTTTTAAATAGATATATTGAAAAGAAAACAAAAGTTCCAGAAGTAAAATTTTTAGATACTACAAAAACAATCATCTATCCACTTTTAGGCATTGCTTTAGTTGGAAATTTGTTAGTTATTTCAAATTTTTTCATTGCACTCAAAAGTCCAATTGTTTTCATTGTTTTAATATTGTTTTCGCTAATTAATTTAGTTGATTTAAATTTTAAAAATTTTGATATAAATATTTACAAAATTTTTTCTTATGTATTAATTCCATCCATTTTTCTATTTTTTGTCTACAACGCCTCATGGCATTATGATGCTGGATTTTATCATTTAAATAATCAAAACTGGCTCAGAGAATCAAATCTAATTATTGGTTTTGTGAATATATTTTGGGCGTTTGGAATGTCTTCAATTTATGAATATCTATCAGCTATATTATGGAATGGTAACAACTTTCAATTTCTGACATATTTAAACATATTTTTTATTCACTTTTTTTATCAAATAATTACTGAAAACATAATCAAAAATAAAGAAAGCGTGTACAAAAATTCTTCAATTCTTATTTTAATTTTTTCAATACTTGATAATTTTGGTCTAGATGGAGGAAGAAATGGATTTATTTATTTTCAAGGGTTACCAAAACAAGATATGTCAGTTGCTATAATTTTTTTCTTTGTAAGTAGATTTATATTTGTATCAATCATAAAAAAAAATATTACAATAATGGATTTATCAATTTCTTCTTTTTTAATTTTATTTTTAGTTCAAATAAAACTTAATGCAGTCCCAATCTTTTTACTTTATTTAATATTTTTATCTTTGATATTAAAAAACAAGATTTTAACTTTTTATGAAATACTAAAATCTTCTTCCATAGCTCTTGTTTTTGGATCCATTTGGGTACTTAAGTACTATCTAACAACAGGTTGTTTTATTTTCCCTGTAAATGCTACTTGTAAAAACAACTTTAGTTGGTATTTGTACGAATCAACCAAATCATATGAAAAAATAACTAGAGAAGCGAGTTATACAATTACGAAATTTGATAATAACTTTTTTGAGTGGTTTAGTTTTTTTTATTCATTCCAAATAAACAAAGTAGTCTTGCTTAATTTTTTATTTTCTCTTTTAGTGATATTTATCTTTTTACTATTGTTTACAAATAGATTAAAAATCGATAGAACTGTGTTTTTAATTTTTTTGTTTTTCGTAATTTCAAACCTGCTTTACTTAATTTTTTATGGTCCAACACCTAGATATTCTGTGGGTATTCTTATTACAATTGTTGGATTCATTGGATTTTATATAAATAAATTAAAGTTTGAAATAAAAAATGTAATTTTCTATTTTCTTGTTTTTGTTTCTGCAGTTCTTTTAATTAGATTTAACTCATACCAAGCATTTCTTAAGAATGAGAAGACTCAATTGTTTGATTCAAGAGAAATAGCTGTTTATATTGAATCAAATAATGATTTCGTTAGACCAGATATTGGAGATCAGTGTTGGATTAATTTAAAATGCACCATGTCAAATGACCTTATTAGTATCAACGATAGTGGCTTTTTCAAAATTGCATCCAGACAAGTCATTAACGATTAATTTCTCTAATCAAAATTTTATAACCAGAAATATTTTTTGATTTAAGGTTAATGTTTTCTTTTGTACATTCTAGATTTATCCAACACTGATCTCCATAAGACGGATTAACCCCCCAACCGTTACTTTTTTTATAATCAACAATCGGGACTTCCAAAACTTTATTACTATTCAAACTGACTAATCCCGTAAAATAGGTTTCCAACCTTGGTGTGAAAACTAATGTACTAAAGAAAATAAAACTAAATAATAACCCAATATATTTATTTGAATCGACAATGTTTAAATTTTGGACTTTAGAGCCAAGATAAAAAACTGAAAATATCATTAGCCCACTTGTGAATCTTGGTGCTGGAGATGTATATATATAAGTAAATGTAGACAAAACAATAAAAGATAAGAAAAGAGAATCTCCACCTTTTTTATTTTTAGTTGTAAACAAGAATTTGTATAAAAATAAAATAATTAAAAAACTTATCAAATAATTTTGATAGAAATAGGCATATTTTCCATCTATAAAAAAATCTCTAAACCAGCTAAAAAAATTTTTTTCAATATTGTAGGCATTGTGAAAATCTCTTGTATCGATTATTAATTTATCTATATCCTTTGAATACCAACTAAAGTTTTTAAAACAAGTTATCTTAACCGGATAAAAAAAACATCCAGATATAGAAACATTTTTTAATAGCCATAATAATCCTATAAAAAGAGGAAAGATTGTAGATTTAAATAGTATCAAAAATTTCTGTTCTTTAATAAACCTAAATAAGATAAATAAATATAAGAATAAAATTATTACACCGTAAACTTTTAACTGAATCAAAAACAAAACAAAAAAATTAATTATTATGAAATCAGTCTTTGAGATATCTTTACTCTTTATTATGTAAAGACAAAAAATCGATGAAAGAAAAAAAATAATTGAAAAATTATTGTCTACTTTTCCTACACCTTGGATGTTTAAAAATCCATTTCTTCCTCCGTTTAATCCAAAGTTGTCTAAAAAACCATAAAGAATAACAAATATTGCTCCATACTTGTAAAACCTTATTTCTGAAACAAAAATAAAATTGTACAAAAAAGCGAAAAATAGACTTAAAAAGGCTAAATTCAAAAAATGCAAATACATGAAGTTGTTTCCAATCCAAAAGCTTGAAAGAATATATTCATTTAATGACGAAAATCCAAAAGGTGAATAGATATTGCTAAGTCCAAATATAATTTTTTCATTAACAATCCAGTTTTGATTATTTAAATGATAAAGTCCTGCATCGTAATGAAATCCAATATCGTATGATGAAAATCCCAATATGCCTGGAAGGAGAATATTTTGAATAATAATGTCTTTTTTTGCTTTAATGTAAAATTTTTTTTGAAAATTAAAAATTAAAAAAATTGAAACAAGAAATAAAACTATGTTATTTTGTAGTGGTATAAAAAAATTAAGGAAAAAAGACAAGTTACCAATTATAAATATTGAAAATAAAACATAATAAAGCTCTTTTTTCAACCCAAAAAAACTTTTGTAATCTTTTTTTAAAACAAAGGCATTTAATAGTATGAAAAAACCTCTGCCTATAAAATACAAAAAATTAAAAAATAATATATTTTGTAAAATTAACATTTAGAGACTACAAACTGTCAATTCTCACCCAGTCTTTAGGTATGAAAGGTTCAAAATTTGAATTTTTGAACCAAGGGGACGGATATAGAACAACTTTACTATTCATCATAGACATAATGCTTGCAAGATAAGAAAAGCTGCTATTTGCGATTATAAAATATCTGTAGTTTGCCATTTTTGAAAATGTATTAAAGGCATTTTCCGAACCATCATTCAAATATACGTTATTTGCATTTTCAAAAATTTTATCATTATGAGGGATAGTATTTAAATCAGTAAATATATCATATTTTTCAATTTCAAAATTACTCTTTGTAAACTTTAAAGCTTCTAAATAATACTCATCATTTATTTCTTCGGAGATATCCGTATAATCAGTTCTTCTTATATGAACCATAATATTTTCGTTTAATTCATTTTTTTCAATTTGATTTAAATTCTTATTATTTTTACTTAAAGATTCTCTTATAAAGTTTTGATTATTAATTATATGATCTTCACTTTGCCAATATCCCGTAAATCGATTTATAAATGAAAAATCTTTTTTTAGATGCTGTCCCTCAAATATTTTGAATATAGGGTTGTATCGTGAATTGAAAAATCTATTAAATAATCGTATATAAAACAATTTCTTTATCATTTCAAATATTAAATAAGTGAGATAACTAATTGATTTAAAACCAAAAGATTCTATGTTCAACTCTAGATTTCTTTTTTTTTCAATTTCTTTGTTTTTTAATTGATGAGGATTAATTCTTACTACAAAACCAGAATCTTGTAAGTATTTGGCGAAACTTATTTGAATAACTTGGTTTCCAAATCCGCCAAGTAAATCAACTATTGCTATTTTTTTCATTCTTATTTTTAAGGATAATCAATAAATCGTAATAGATTTATTTATATTTAATTGGTTTTTTTTAATAATCATTGCTAAATAAAACATGATAAGAATTAAAAACATTCCCCATGAAAAAGCCAAGGAATCACTTATTAGATTAGCTATTTTGTCATCGACAGCTCTAAAATTTTCAATAAAAATATTTGGATCTTGAAAAAGTGAAATTATTTTTATAATCAAAACACCAAAAAATGATGTAAATAAAATGTTTATGTATTTATTTTTTAACATTCCTCAACTTTTTAAATTCACATTAATTTTACAGATATAATTCTGAAATAAAACTTAACCTTTAAGTCTTTTAAAAAAATAACAAATTAAACACATATCAGAATTATTGTTAGCTTGAGATGGAAAATTATATCAGCGTTGCTATTCCAACATACAATTCGAGCAAATATCTAAAAGATTGCTTAAAGAGGTTTATAGGTTTAAATATTGTAAATGAGATTATTATTCAAGATGACTGTTCCTCAGAAAAAGAAATAAAAAATATAAAAGATATATTAACAAATATAAACTCTGAAAAATTGAGCTTACATATAAATTCAGAAAATAAAGGTGCGTTTTTTAACAAGATAGAAGCCATCTCAAATTGTACTAATGAATGGGTTTATCAAATAGATTCAGATAATATTCCTTCAAAAAATATTAAACATGATATAAATTACGTTTTGAAGACTAATGACCCTAATAACTTATACTACCCTTCAACTTTGTATCAATTTTATAATTACCCTAATTTCTCAAAATTTTTAAGCCTTTTTAGAAAAAAATACATTGTAAGACTATTTGATGAAGATACTTTATTAGATATTAATAAAATTAAAGAAACATTATTGAATGATAAGAAAATCACAATAGATAAAAACATACTTTGGGTTTTAAATTGTGGAAATTTCATTCTTCATAAAGATAAATTTTTAGAAAGAACAAAAAAAATCGATAAAGAAGCAGCTAACTTTTTATACTCGGATACAATTGCTTTTTCATATTACTGGATAAGTAACGGAGGTATTATTTTCCTTAAGTCAAATTTTTATCATCACCACAGAAAAAGAAGCGATAGTTTGTCGATAAACGAAGGTGAAAATACACTGCTAACAATCGAATACTTTAAAAATAAAATTTTTAATAGCTAATTTATTCGTTTAGGTAAGTAACTCTACAGTTATCATTTAAAATATTTTTTTCACATGCTGAAATCGTATCTGAAATATTTGCGAATGTTTCTTTTTCAAAAAATGGGATTGTAATATCAAGAAATAAAGTAGTTACAATGATAATTTTTAAGATTAAAATCTTATTGTTTTTCATATTAGAAAACAATATAAAAACAATTAATGCAAATGAAAGTAATCCAAGTAATTTGTAGTTTTCTATAAATATTAATATTAAAAATCCTATAGTTAACAAGTCAGCTCTATTAGTAAAAATATTTGATGATAAAAAATAAAATAAGCTTATAAGGATTATCACAGTGAAATGTTGGGAATAACGCATCCATTTTGTCTCACTTAAAAACCAGAACCATATATAAGGTAGAAATGTCGAGCCTAAAAGAAAAAAAGACAGATTGTTAAAAAAATAATTGATCTTATCTTGTCTTAATAAAATATAGATGAAATAAATAATTGGCACTATTCCAATTCTTATTATGTCGTAAATATTCCAAATACTTACTTCTGAATTATTTATTGAATCCCAAAAAGTGTAAACTATGTTTAAGTTTGCTCCAGAGCTAGGATGCTGAGATATAAATACATACTGATCATTTATATAATTGACTATTGAGCCACCTTCATAATTTAATTGAATCAATAAAAACCAACTGAGTATAGGTAAAAGAAAATAACCGAAATCTTTAAGTATAGAAATTAATTTTTTTTCTTTGATAACTACAAAAATGTAAAATCCAATAAATGGTAAAAGTGTAAGTATTTTTCCATAAATTATTGAAAAGCTAATTAATATTATCGACAGCCTTCTTCTGTGATTAAATAGAAATAATGCATTTACAAACAAAATCATCGATGGTATTTCACCTATAGAATATAAACTTCCTTGCCACCAAGGAATTAATGAAATAATAAAGATATTTGCAATAGTGATAAACCGTATTCCTACTTTGTGAACTTTAAAAAAATAAATTGATAAAAAAATCTGTAACAAGATAACCCAATAAAAATTTCCAATTCTTGATAATCTAAAGTTGTTTGATAATTCCCATAGAATTACACCACCTACACTAGATAAAGGTCCTGACGTTAAATATGTTGAATACGACCCTCCAACAAAACTCCCAGCATTAAAGTCTAGAGTTGTAAAAAAGTTTGAATTTGATGCTAAAACTAAATACTCATCTATAAAACTTTCCAGCCTTGATGATTTTGTTCTTACATAATCAAACAGAAAAACATTACTTGTTAATAAAAAGAAAAATGCAAGTAAATTTTTAGTAGTATTATTATTTTCGATTGCATCAATTGAAATCTCAAAACCTTTAGAATTATTAATTTCTTACCTACATTCATTTAACAAACTAAGAATTATTAATCACAATATTAAATGAATTGAAAAATAATATATTAACTTTCATATATGCAAATACAAAATTGTTTATCATTGGGTAAGAACATATATGCAGACTTTAAATATTTTTTTTTCGAATAAAAATTCTCACAAATATTTTAATTTAATCTTTTTAGTTGGATTCTTTTTTTTATTAAATAATTTTGGTTTCAATGAAACAAATCTTAAAAGCTCTTACTTATTATTGCTTGGTTTTTATCTATTTTGTACGTTTATAAAATATGGAAACTACCTTTTTTTCTCAATAAATATTGTTTTCTTTATCTATATGGGAATTTATAACCAGTATGATTTTTCTTTATTCTTTTTTCAGATTCTTTTTTTATCTCTCTACGTCTCTGATAAAGAGCTACTACCTTCAAGCTGGAAAATTTCAGAATTTGAATTAAATTGGATTTTTGAATTAGTACCTGTTGCAATTATATTTATATTTACTCTTTTATCCCAAAATAACTTTTTACAATATGAAATCCTTGATCACGATATAAGCACTTTTTTATTAATTTCCCAGGAGTTTTTTGATGGTTTTCTTCCATATGAGAGACAATGGGACAACAAACAACCATTATTTTATTTCTTAAATTACATAATTTTACTAATTACAAACAAAAATTTTTTACTATTTAAAGTAGTATTTGATATTTTTACGTTTCTAAATGCTTTAGTTATTTATTTTTTTGCTAATAGGAAATTAAGAAAAAGCTATCTTGTTTCGATTGTCTCATCTTTATTATATTTACTTATCTCAAGTCAACCTTGGGCTAATGCAGAATACAGTGAAATTATGAGTTTGACTTTTCTATCTATTGGGTTCTATTTAAGTTTTAGTAAGAGAAGTAAGTACATTTTCTATCTCGTAGGATTTTTCTTTTCTCTTTCAACTTTAATCAATATTGGGAGTGGAATATTTCTTGTTGGATTTATATTTACGCTATATTTAAATTTTAAAAAAAATTACATAGAAGCATTTTTTAAATTTTTTTTGGGCTTTGGTATTTCACACTTACTAGTGGCAATAATATATTCATTAAACGGATTATTTGAAGTATATTTAACTACAATTTTCAAAATACCAATTTCTTATACAACAACTGATAGTTATTTTTTTTATGGTCTCAGAGTTTTTATAGAATCGATTTTTAAAACAAATATTTTTTTATGCCTTTTATTTCTTGTACCACTTTTCAACCTCTTAAATATATTTTTTAAATTAGCTTTAAACAGTTTTAAAGACAGTATCAATCTTTCTTTATTATTATTTGTATTTTGTTCAGTACTATTTTTTTATTCAGGAAACAAAGGATATTATCATCATTTAATCTATCTTATTTTCTTTGTCTCAATTTCTTTGGCCTTGGTTTTCTCAAGTAATTTAAAAGTAGTTCTATTTACTAGTTTTTTAGTAGTTTTATTTACCCACTTTCCAAATTATGCAACAAATTCATATTCAAACTTATCAGAGTACAATCAAATTTACGAAGAATATCCTTTACGAAATCTTTCAGAACAACTATTGGAAGAAGTAAACAATAAGGATCTTTCTATTCTTGCATTAGATAATTTACTTATTCTTTTTTATCTTGAACAAAATAATGATATATACATAGTTCATCCTACAAATCACAATGAATATTTTATGATTGATAATTTTATCAATGGAAATATTATAAAAGCTAATTACATTGAACAGTCCCTGCAAAATAATATAGATTTAGTTATTTGTTCTACCAATAAAGAGGAGAATCTTTATTACGAGATAAACGATCAGAATTTTTTATGTACGGAAAGCTTCTTGATTACGGGGAGAGATCTTAATATAAGCCAAGATATTTTTGACAAAAGTGAATATTATTACAATTCAAATAAAATAAGTAAGATTTTTAAAATGAACAAATAACTTCCTAAAAAAAACCAAAAAAAAGGAAAAATTTCATCGCAAAGAATATAAATTATTGATCATTAATGCAACCATTTAAAATTGATAAGTTATTTGATGTTTTTATCATAGTCTTGAAGTTTGGCAGAAATAAATGTTAGATTTAAATAATATGGTCAACTCTGTAAAAACCTACTTATCACTAAATGTGATTACGATATTTCTTTCAATATTTTTTGGTTATTTCTTATTTAATAGTCAATTTGTAGAACCAGATTATTATGTATGCACACGGATTGTTGAGCAGACCTTTCAATTATTTAATGAACCAATCAGTTTTAATTTTCCATACAGTTGTGATGAAAATGAATATTTTTTGGGCTTTAAGGATTTTAGTTTTATCATATTCAACGACCACTCTTATCAACAAAGGCCTCTTTATATACTTATAGTTTTTATATTTAATGAAATCTTCTCACCGATATATAATTTTTTAGGATTTGATCAAAAACTAGGTATTTATAGTTCTATAATCTTTATTCACTCAATTATTCTAAACTTATCTTTGATTCTTATTTTAAAAATAGCAAACTTTAAACGATTGAAATATTACGATCTTTTCTTTATATCATTAATAAATTCAACAGAGCATCGTTTGTTAGTTATGTTATATATGTATTCTTTTTGTATTTGAAAAATAAGAAATTTAATTTTTTAAATTTTCTAAAAAATATAGTGATCTTTTTAATTCCTTTTAGCTTTTATAGGTTATTTTTTGTGATAAATAATTTAAAGACTTTTGATACAAATACTGAGACATATCAACAATTTTCTTGGATAGTTGATTACTTTACAGGCGGTAATAGAAAATATGGGGAATATTTCTGTCACAGAATACCAGGTTTTATTAAATGTTACCTAGAAGGCACATTAGATCTTTTTAGTTATTTACTTATACCTTTACTAATTTCTCTATTGTGTCTGTACTTTTTATTTAAAAATAATAAAAATTTATTTTATCTAATTTTGATTTCGACCTTTATCGTTTATTCATTTTGGTCACTAATTGGATGGTATCCTCTCAGATTCATTTATTACAGCATAGGAAATGCCATAACTGTATTATTGATTCTTGGTTATTTTTATCTGAATTCTAATTTTTTTAGTAAATTTCTTTATTCGTTACCATTGATTATTTACTTCATATATTTAACAATGTGGAACAATCCTGACCCGTCCTCATACATAGATAACGATATATTGATAACATCCGTTATAACAATTTTGATATATGTTTTTTATAAATTTAAATTATTAAAAGAAAAGATATAGTAAATTTATTTAATCTCTATTACTTACATTTACAAAATAGAGACTTGAAAATAGAAAAAACATGAACATCAAAATGTTGATATAAGGTGTATTTTGTATTCGTAAAACTTTGACAGGTTCAAATCCATCATTTAATAAATTGTTGAAAGATTTAATATCTATTGAATATACAACGAGACTGTTTTTTCAAAATTAATTTTTGAGTTACTTAAGTCATATTAAGTATTTTAATAATTTTTTTTCTCTCTTCTTAAGGTTAAGGTAAAGAACTTTTATATGTAATTTAAATATTCAAATATTAAATTAGTATTGTCATGTGGTTAAAGTAAAAAAATCTCTTTTAGATAAATTCTTATTTATCGGTGTTTTATTTTCAACTTTATTTACATATTTATTAGGAGATATATTTTACAATTCTGTTAAAAGCCCTGATTTTTACAGATATTCAAAATATTTTAAATACTTCTTTGGAGATGTTAGTAGTGTTGAGCTTGAACAAGGCTTGATTTATTACTATTTAAACTCTCTAATTATTTCAACTCGCTATAAATCTTTAAACAATTTTTATTTTGAAGAAGTTATAAGCCAAAGTATTCAATTTACAAACTTTAGTATTTACCTTGTAGCTTTGTGTGGAGTGTACAAACTTTTATCTATTAGAAATGTAGAAAAAAAACATATATATTTTATATTGATAATTATAAATTTTTTCCCTCCTCTTTTAGCTCTGAGACTAATTTTTAAGCCGGAGATATTAATTTTGACCTTATTTATATGGTCCTTGGTAACACTTGAATTGAACAAACTTTCTCAAAATACTAAATATTTATTTTATTTTGTACTTATTTTTTCTCTTCTTTCATCAATAAAGGCTACAGGAACACTTATAGCTGGTCTAACATTGCTTTTTTTATATTTTGATGTTTTTAAAAAAATAGATATTAAGTTTTTTATTTTATTATTTTTTATTTATTTGTCATTTCTCGCATTAATAAGCTATGAAAATTTTTTAGCAAACGGCTTACTTTTTTTTGAACATAAAACAACTGAAAACTACCTATACAATGCCGAAAAAAGTTTTATATATAATTTCGATTTTCAATTATTTTTAGATCAACCTAAAAGACATAGTCAAAATGATTCATTAATCGGAATAGTGCTTTTAGAAACCTTTGATGATTATTTCACAATTTATTGGAATAACGATACAAGCTTATTTTTTCAAGACAGGATTAATATTTTGCATCCGTATTCTAGACAGTATTTTTCAGTTCTATTAACGATTACTTTTTATTTTTTAATATTTTATAAATCACTTAAATCAACACAGAATAGGAAATTTGTAATATCCCCGTTAATTGGATTAATTATTATGTTATTAATATCACTGTTTATTCAATTTGACCCAAACACAGGTGATATGATGAAAAATTATTATTACTCATTTCTATTATTAATTTCGTTTATTTTTATTTTGATTGAACTTTTACCAAGTTTTAAAGATCCACTAAATTTACTTTTTTCTATCCTATTTGTATTTTCGAGTTTATTTCTAATAGGCTTTCCCAAAGTGCAAACTGAAAACTTTGAAATTCAATATACTCAAAACCTATCAACAGCATATTATTGTGAACTTTACACTAACGTTTCAAGTACTAAAAATAACTGTTACAAGCCTGAAATAGATTTTTGTGAATTTCACTTTTTAGAAAAAGAAAAAGTCTTACCCGTTAATGGTGAGCTAATTCAATCAAAAGTTGAAAATAAGATTGCATTACTAAAAAACACTAAACCCCATTTAGGAACTTATGAAAGCTGCATTAAGGATTTAAACACAACATTGAGCTTGAATAAAAGCAATTACAAAATTCACAACACACCATATGTAAATATAATTTTTTATATTACATTTATTTTTTTAACAATTGATTTGTTCTTAAAGAAACAAAGTTAAAATTATATTTCCTAATATTTAATATTTAATCTTGATTTTCTACATTCAATTGTTTTCCTGTAATTATCATCTCACCAAGTAGTATTATCTGTACGCTAATTAATTACTAAGGCAAAACAATTGGCGGATTGTATCCATAAAAAATTATTATATATGGAGGCAGTGCAATGCTGTATATAAAATCAGTTAAGCCCAAAATGATTTCATTTAAAGATCTGACATCCAACACCTTCATATCTCTAAATAAATGGGATGGTATGTTTACAAAAATATTTATAAAAACTGGAAATAAAAATAGAATGTTTAACTTTTTATTAATTACTTTTTGATTATTTGATAATAAGCTGTTGATTAAGAAAGTAAAAAATATTAACAAAAGCCATCGACCCCAATCTTGAGCAATAAAGAATAATCCAAAATATGGAGAAATTAGTAGTAAATATTGTAAAAACTTATCTCTATCCATTTCAACTACAAAAAATAGAGATATAAAGAAAATCAAAAATACTAAGACCCAGTTTGAGAAATTATTGTAATAATTAATACCCTGAGCTATTTCACTAAATCCACGATTAATTGATTCAAAATCTCTATTTAGCCACTGTGGATAACCCCAGCAATCTTTTTCTGTTTGGAGAGTATTGTTATTATTAACAGTATTAATTGATGAACATAGTTTTTCAAAATTAGATACATATCTAAATACAGTCAGTAAAAGAATGTTTAGTGGAAGTAAGAAGAAAGCTGAAGCATATTTAAACTTCTGTATGTCAAAACCATCTTTTTCTTTAAGAACATAATAAAAAGTGAAAACAAGAAATATGTATATCCCATAGTTTAGAATTAATAAAGCAGCAAGAATCGTAAACACTGTTAAGTTAACCTTTTTTCTTTTACCCAAATAAATAAAAAAGTTTAAATAAAATAAATCTCTTCTAGCAAAAAGGAAGTCAATATTTTGAACGAAATATAGTAAGCCAAAAGGGTTAAACAGTACAAATGCTCTGAATAAAATATGTTTGTCCTTTATTAAAAATAAAATATTTAAAACAATGTGATAAAAAGATATTATTCCTATTGCAAAAATTACATATTTTGGGTTAATACCAAATTTATTTAATTGGAAGAGTATCTCACCTGTAAAACCTCTTTTAACTAAGCCTCCTTGATAATTAACAAGCCATTCATTGTATGTCCATCCGTTAACAAATTTATAAAAAAAATCAGGTACGAATATGTATGAAAAGGATACTCCAACAGTTAAAGTTAAAAAAAACGCCAAATCTAGTTTAAAATATTCTTTATATTTTTTTGATAGTGAACTTAGTCCAATATGAATTAGAGTCAAAGCACCAACTAATTGTGACAACAAAAGTATGTTGGAGTTCTTCATTTTTTATTATTATACAATGCCATGTTAACTTTTATACAAAATGAGGGATTGAGTGGTTTTTTACAGTGTATATGCTACAGGATTTGAACCTGTGACTTCTTCCTTGTAAGGGAAGAACGATTATATTTTATTTGTCTTTTGATTGATTTAATTTGTAGGGATTAGGTGATGGTGGACACCCTGGAGGACATTTAGGCTGAACGGTTCTTGTTTGACCAGGAATAATTACAGATGTTCCAGCATCAACAAACGCAACAGACCACCCCCAGTTTTCTGGATCTTCTATAACTAGTTGCGTATTTGAATTAACACCAAAACCTTCATAATATTGATACATATATCCCATACCTTTTCGTTTATTGATAAAGCCTGCCTCTCGTTTGTCTCCATTATTCTCTGTAAAAATAAATTTTAAATTAACAGGAGACCCATTGGTTACAACTACAAAGTCAACTTTTGAGTTATCAGAGAAAGGTAAATCAAGTGTTGTATTGCCATGTCCATGTTGGTTAAATATATAATTATCTGTTTGAAACCCAAGGTCTGTGGATAGTATTTCTTGTTTTGGATCCAGGCTAGCGTCTCTTTCGTCACCATAAAAGACTACATCCAGGTACTCTCCTCCAAATGGATGTTCTTCTGGTCCGATATACCAACCCATCGAACTTGGAAGTCCTCTTCCCCTCGCCCAGTCGTTACCATAACTTGTACTCTCCCAACCTTCTTTTGGATTTCTGTATAAATTCGAGAACTGTTCAACGATTTCTTCAGTAAAAATTGCTGGTGCCATTTCTTGTTCTTTACTTGTACCTCTTTTCTCCATAAGGGCAAAAGCAATATGGCTTGAGCCCTGCATGGTTCCAACCATCTCTTCTAGTGTTGGAACATACATATATCCCAAGATGTCACCTTTTTTAACAACTTGACCATTTTCAACTAAAATATAATCTCTGAAGAAGTTTTCATCATCTTTAATAACATATCCTTCCATCTGATACAGAAAGCTCACAACATTGCCATTGTTTTGTGCAAATTTTAATTTGAATAAGTAAGCAGAGTGCCACCAGGGAGGGTCTGAGTCTGAATGGTCCACAACGTTATAATAAGACCCATTTCCTTGTGCCATCTCAATAATTCCATCTGCTACTGCGTATAGTGGTTGAAAATCCGATGGTTTTGTTGCCTCTCTCCATCTTGGATCTGTATTTGAAAAATAAAC
>LULO01000280.1_pt1 | contig 14828 bp, 16 predicted proteins | sample 728121 | NCBI WGS metagenome assembly LULO01 (sample SAMN03860287, study PRJNA289734) | marine metagenome | biome: seawater column; feature: ocean; material: water; isolation source: Red Sea water column Station 149 - depth 50m | place: Saudi Arabia: Red Sea | collected 2011-10-15 | depth 50 m | reverse complement strand
GTTAAAGGATCTGTTATAATATTTCCACCAACGTGGGAATATCCACATTTGGGAGAACCACCAATAAGTAATCCCAAATATATTATGAGCACTTATTTGCATTATGGAACGAATTGAAACTACGATTCTAAAAAATTTAATATTCAATGAGGAATATTTCAGAAAAGTATTACCTTTTATTAAAGGTGAATATTTTGAGAGTGTTCATGAAAAAGTAACGTTTGAAGAAATTTCTAAATTTATTATTGAATATGATAATCTTCCATCTAAAGAAGCAATTATTATTGAAGCAGAAAAAAGAAATGATATTAGTGATGAAGGATTTAAAGATATAACTACATTAGTAACAGAATTAAACGAAGAGAAAAGTGACCTCCAATGGTTATTTGATACAACAGAAAAATGGTGTCGAGATCGTGCAATCTATCTTGCACTTGTTGAATCAATTAGTATTGCTGATGGTAAGACAGAAAAGAAAAAAACTAGAGATGCTATTCCATCTATATTGTCAGATGCACTAGCAGTTAGTTTTGATAATAATGTAGGACACGATTATTTGCAAGACTATGAAGAACGATTTAAATTCTATCACCAAAAGGAAACTCGAATTCAATTCGACCTCGATTTTTTCAATAAAATTACGAAGGGTGGGCTTCCTAATAAAACACTCAACATTGCTCTTGCTGGCACTGGTGTTGGTAAGTCTTTGTTCATGTGTCATGTCGCAAGCAGTGTGTTACTCCAAGGGAAGAACGTATTATACATCACGCTTGAGATGGCTGAGGAGAAAATTGCAGAGAGAATTGATGCTAATTTATTAAATGTTCCAATACAACAATTAGTTGAGTTACCAGAAATGATGTTTGAAAACAAGGTAACTTCGATTGCAAAGAAAACACAAGGAACTTTAATTATCAAAGAATACCCTACTGCATCAGCACACTCAGGACACTTCAAAGCATTATTAAGTGAACTTGCACTTAAGAAATCATTTAAACCAGATATTATTTTTATTGACTATCTAAATATCTGTGCATCAAGCAGATATCGAGCAAATTCTAATGTCAACTCGTATTCCTATATTAAGGCGATTGCTGAAGAACTCCGTGGTCTTGCAGTTGAGGCTAATGTACCTATCGTCTCCGCCACTCAGACGACTCGTTCTGGTTTTGCTTCTAGTGATGTTGACCTTACTGATACGTCTGAATCCTTTGGTCTGCCTGCTACTGCTGACCTCATGTTTGCTCTTATCTCGACTGAGGAACTTGAGGAGTTAGGACAGATAATGGTTAAGCAACTTAAGAATAGATACAATGATCCTACTGTCAACAAACGTTTTATCGTGGGTATTGACAGAGGAAAGATGAGGTTGTATGATTGTGAACAGTCTGCTCAATCAGATATTATCGACAGTGGAGAAGAAGAGCAGGTAGAAGATTCTAAATACTCTAAGAAATTTCAATCCCTTAAATTTTAATTATGCCTAGTTACACAAACCAGGTGCTTGGAAATGATCCCTTGAACATTGGGATTCCTGAACCAACACCACCCAAACGTCCAGAGAAACCACCTGAAGTAAAAATATTTGATCAACAGAAAAAAGGTGTTAGTACTGAGAAATACTTGGAGTTTGTTAATGCTGTCACTTCTGACGAGAGTAAACATGATGGTCATTTTCAAGATCGTCTAAAAAATCTAAAGTCAAAAGGTTTTGATACTAATAGATTTATTACTGCTGCTGTAGGATTATCTGCAGAGTCAGGTGAGTTTACTGAAATTATAAAGAAGATTGTTTTTCAGGGTAAAGAACCTACTGAAGAAAACCTCTTTCATTTGAAACGTGAACTAGGTGACATCATGTGGTATGTTGCTCAGGCATGTATGGCACTTGATGTTTCTATTGATGAAATCATTGAGATGAATGTAGAGAAACTCAAAGCACGTTATCCTGGTGGAGAGTTTGATGTACACCATTCTGAAAATCGTAAAGAAGGAGATTTGTAATGTTAACTAGACAAGTAGAAGATTCATTAAGAGCAGCACAAGAACACTTAAGAGATGCTCTTGCATTTGCAGCACGAGGTGAGAAACCTTACGTAGGAAAACACATAGGTTCTTTCCTAGCAGACATTGAGAACCTAATAGATGCACAAGATCTCATAGAACAGATGAGAGACAAGTTAGATGCACTACCTGATGATGCTAAATAGTTGAGTAGAATACTTAAAGATCATGAGCAGATTTTCAGATTTAGTTGGTGGCAAACAAGTTTTGACAGAAGTAATGCCAACTCCAGTGGTAGAGGAACCACCTAGACCAGAGGAAGAGGTAGCAGAATTTATTGCAGAATCACCTGTAAACTTTAAGTCTATGTCAAAAGACGAACTTGAAGACTATGGACGCACCGTAGGTATAGAGTTAGATAGACGACACAACAAGAGAAAATTAATTAAAGAATTAGAAGAACACTTAAAGGGGTAATCACCCCTTTTTTATTTTATTAGATTCCAATGGCAAAAGAATATTTCTCTTTAAGTAGATCTAAAATTTTGAATAAAGCTAGACCTTATCCAAAATTTAGAGAAACTATAATGAACATTCTTAAGAATGCTCCTATGAAAAAGGCAGGATTCATTGGTGATGCAAATTGGCAAGGTGGCAATAAAGCTTGGACAATAAAAGTTTCTGAACAGAATTTTGCTCATATTGTAAAGACTTTGGGAGAGAGCAACGGGAAGAAAAGCATGAGCAAAGGCAACCTCAAGGCAATGACTTATGAATTAGCAACAGGTAAAGTCCTCAATAAAAAGTTAGAATCAATTAAAGTAAAGTTTAGATCAAGTGGTAAAATACAACAAACTGCAGCAAGTACAGAAGAACAAGAAAAAGGAAGTGCATATATTTTTGATAGAGTAGTAACCAAAAGTGTAAGATATAAAACTTGGGAAGATATCGTCGATGACACTGAAGCACACGATGCCTTGTGTAAAATTTTTAGAGGTGATGTTCCTGACAGTTGGTTAATAAGTTACTTTGCACAACAAAAAGTATTACTGGATAAAGTTGCACCAGAAAAAGCAAGTAAGTTTTCTCATAGCGGTGGTTTCATGCAATATATTACAAACTTATGTTTAAAAAAATTCAATGCTGAACTTGGCCTCGGTGGTAAAAAAGATAGTTGGAACCCTGCTGATATATGGATTGTGTTTGGTAATCAGGCAAAAATACAAGAAGAATTAGAAAAATCTACCACAACTATACATGAACTTAATAGTACATTAAGACAAATGTTTCATGATAAAAGAGTGATGGGAATTTCTTTGAAGAAAACTGGAAGGGTAGCATATTATGAAGAAGTTAATGTAGATAAAGTATATGGTCCATTTTTTATTCCTAATACTAAAGATTATAATTTTCCTGCTCCAATGAAAAATTTTACAGCAAATTTTAGAATTCCTTATGGTGATGATATGTTTACTCAGGATGTTAAAATAACTATTGAGGGTGGTGGGAAAACATTTGTTTTCCAAATAAAGGCTAACAGTTCTGATGCTAAAGATGGTAGTAATTTAAAATTTGAACCAACTGCAAAAGGTTCTGGAACTGCTAGACTTGGTAAAGCACCTGTTGATAAAGTATCTAAGATACTCAAAGATGATTTTAACAAAACTTTTGTAAATGATTATAGTGAATATCCCAAAGACAAAGAAGAATTTGAAGATAATAAAAAAAACAAAGGTGAGCAATACTTTAGGAAAGTTTTGATTAGTTTATTATCCGAAATAGATACTGACATGAATGATGTTAATGATGTGATTGCTAACATAAAGAAATCTTTTGGTGGTGCTAAAGATAGAGGAACTAATACTAGATGTAAATTGATGGGTTTAGATTTCTTTTATCAATGCTCTCAATTAAAAGATGAAGATAGAAGAGAGTTTATAACTGATATGATTTTCTTAGCACAGAAAAAAGCATTTGCAAAAGTTAATTACTTTGGTCCTTTTGGAAAGATCTATTAGTGCCACTATATAAAGTGTCTACATATGCCTGTACAATGGCATCAAATGCTGCTATAATAAGGATATGAAAAACACCCACCTAGAACATATAGAAGATGAGATCCTTAACAGAGGGTCTAAAGGTGGTAGAGATGTTATTGATTTTCTAGAGGACATTGGTAAGTTTCTTCACCAACGACCAAACGAAATCAACATCACTACCAAGTGGGATGGTGCGCCTGCAATTGTTTGTGGAACAGATCCTGAGACAGATAAGTTCTTTGTAGGCACCAAGTCAGTATTCAATAAAACTAATGCTAAAGTATGCTATTCGGACGGTGACATTGACAAGTATTATACTGGGCAACTTGCTTCTAAACTTAAAGCATGCCTTAGGCACCTTCCTAAACTCGGTATTGAAGGGGTCGTCCAAGGTGATCTCCTTTTTACAAACGACAAAAAATTATTATCTATCGGTGGAGACCGAGTTATTAGTTTCACTCCTAATACTATCACTTATACCATTCCTCTTGGTAGTTACCTTGCTAAAAAGGTATCCAAGGCGGTATTGGGGATCGTATTTCATACGGAATATCGTGGTGACTCCTTATCTTCGATGGATGCAAAGTTTGGATTCAGAAAGAATATTCAGGATCATGAGGATATCTTTGTTCCCTCTGCGAATTTTACTGACTCTGTTGGTGCTTCTAGGTTTAGTGCTATTGATAGGTTGAAGTTTGCTGCTCTAGTTTCACGTTCTCGTGGATCTCTAAAGCAAGCATCACTCTTTTTAGATTCAATGCAAAAGTCAGACTATGCAATGCCAACAATATTTAAAAAGTTTTTCAACTCATATGTCAGAGAAGGTAAGACACTAAAGAGTGCATCTGTTGTTGTTCGTGACTTCTCTAGGTATTATGCATCTGTTCTAGACAAAGAAGTTTCTTCTAAGAAGAGCAAATCTGGTAAGGATAAATATATACGTATCAAAACACTTGGTCTCAGGTTTATTGAGAAAAACCAAAGAAGCATTTATATGACAATTGCTTCTCACATGAACATTACACAAGCAAAAAACTTTATTATTCGTAGACTTGAACGTGCAAAATCTATAGGAACTTTTGTTCGTATCAACAATGGATATAAAGTAACTACTCCTGAGGGGTTTGTTGCTATCAAGAATGGTCGTGCCATTAAACTTATAGATCGTTTTGAGTTCAGTAGAAACAATTTTACAGTAGCAAAAAACTGGGATAAGAAATGAATTTTGTTGATTTCATTAAAGAAGCAACAAGCACTGCATCTCAACAGGCAGCACGTCTGGGGTTGCAGGGGAATGGTCATGGAGATTGGTATGATAACAATGGAAAACTTGTAGCAAAAACTGTAAAAGGATCTCTGAAATTTTTTGGTAAGAAAAAAGGTCCTGGTGAAGATGAATTAACTGGTCCTAAGGATTCAGTTTCTGGACAGAAAATTCCTCATGATCAGCAACAGGCACCTGCAGAGGAAGAACCTGCAGAAGATCAACCAACAAAAGGTCCTCTAACTGTTGGGTTTGGTAGGTTTAATCCACCTACTATTGGACATGAAGCACTGTTAGGTGCAATAAAGAAAACTGCTGCAGATGGTGAATATAAAGTATACCCATCTCATTCACAAGATGCCAAGAAAAATCCTTTAGATTCTGAAACTAAAGTTGGTTTCATGAAGGCAATGTTCCCTGATCATGCAAACAATATTGTTCATGATACAAAGATGCGTACAATCTTTGATGTTCTCAAGTCTGCATACGCTGATGGTCATAGTGAAGTAAACATTGTTGTAGGTGATGATCGTAGATCAGAGTTTGAAAGTTTGGCAACTAAGTATAACGGTCAACTTTATAATTTTGAAAATATTAATGTTATTTCTGCAGGAAAAAGAGACCCTGATGCAGAAGGTGTTGAGGGTATGTCTGCATCTAAACTTCGTAAGGCAGCGATCGATGGTGACTTTGATACCTTTGTAAGTGGTATACCAAAACCATTAGATAAAAAGATGACTAAAGAATTGTATAATACAGTTCGTAGAAACATGGGTGTTCAAGAAAATTCACTTTGGCAGATTGCACCTAAGTTAGACTTCCTTAATTTAAGAGAAAACTTTGTCTCTGGAAATGTCTTTGGTGTTGGTGATTTGATTGAAAATTTAAATCATGGTTTGATGGGAAGGATCATTCGTCAAGGTACAAATTATGTCATTGCTCTTACTAAAGAAGGCATGATGTTCAAGTCTTGGATCAAGGATATCAACGAGGTTCATGAGGTTGGCACCGACTCCTATAGGGAATATGTACAGAGAATGACGCCTCTTGAAAAAGTAAGATCTTTTACAAAGATAAATAAAAATAAGAAGAAATCAAGTAATCATTGAATTTAGCTATGTCTAATCCATTTTCGGAGGCATTTGGGGAGTTAAGAAGACCCTATCTCCAAGAAGAGTTACCCCCACGTAAAGCCAAAGGAGGTGCAGCACCTGCTGGATCGACTGCTGCTGCAGCTTCAAAAGATGAAGGTGGCGGTTCTGAAAAGAAAATAAAACAAGCAGTCTATGACATTAGATATAGAGCAAGAAGAGAAGATATAGAATTGCCAGCAGCATTTTCTCAGTACATGTCAAACACTAATATGAGTGCCATGGAAAAGAAAGCAGTAAGAGGAAAACTGTTTGGCGAAGCAAAGGAGACACTTGATTTCAGTTTCTTTTATGAAGATTGGGTAGATGAATTTACCGAAGATGAATTAGTTGAGATTTTTACCGAAGCATTAGTAGAGTGTGATGAAGATGAGTTTATAATTGAGTCAGTATTAGAACAGTTTGACACAGAGTTATTAACTGAAGCACCATCAAAGCATTCAGCATTTCCTAATGTTGCTGTACAAGCACCAGATAAAAAGAAGGCATCATCACCAACATCAAAACCTTCTGGAACTATAAACCATGCAGCTAAGAGAGTAGAAAAAGTTAGAGCTGCAATGAAGAAGGCAGGTCCTGCTGCTAAAAAAATTAAGTCTGGTTTAAAATCAGCAGCTAAAGGTGTAGGTAAAGCAGCAACAGGTGCTGTAGGTGTAGGTGCAAGAGCAGTTGGTACTGCACAAAGAGCAGGTAGTGCAGTCAAGAGTTCTGCCAAGAAAGGTTATGAAAGAGGTAAGTATGGTGCATCTGGTAAACCAGCATCTTCTGGTTCAACTGGTAGTTCATCATCTTCTAGCGATTCTGGTAGTGATAGTGGTGAATCTAAAGGTTTCACTAAATTCTCTTCTAAACCTGGTGGTAAGAAGAAGGGTGGTCTTGTTAGTGCCATTAAGAAAGGTGTTAAAAAAGTTGTATCTGCAACAGCAAGAGGTGCTGTAGGTGCAGTAAAAGGTGCAGTGAAAGGTGGATATGAAGGTGTCAAGAAAGGATTAAAGGATGAATACACCTATATGAATAATCCATTCCACAATGCATTTGTTGAGTATAGAGGTCTTAGTGAAGAACGTAAAGATGGTAAAGACAAAGTAAGAGTTACTGATAAGAGTGGTAAGTCTTATGTTAGATATGCAGATGCAGTCAAGAAGTCTGAACTTCGTGCAAATCCAAATATCCAATCTGTAAATCCAACTGATCACGGAACTCCATATGAAGGAGAGAAGAGAAAGGGACAGTATACTGCAAGAGCAAAAGCAGGTAAAAGTTTAGATCCTGTAGGTAAAGAAGATGGTGATGTGAACAATGACGGTAAGAAAGATAAGACTGATAAGTATTTGATGAAGCGTCGTGGTGCAATTGGTGCAGCGATCAAGAGTAGAATGAAGGAAGATCTTGATGTTCCTAGTGAAGAGATTACCGAGATTATGGGTAACACTAGCAACAATCCAAAGATAACTCCTAAGAAAGGTATTAAGAATACTGTAAAGGTTAATCCTGAATTAGGTGAAAGTGTTATTAAATTGGAAGATGTAGATGTCGTTGATCTTACAGATTTCCAAGAGAAGATGACTGATTCTCAGGTTGATAAGAAAGAAGATATCGTCAAAGGAATGAAAAAGAACTTTGCTGATATGAAGTCTCGCTATGGTTCTCGTGCAAAAGAAGTTATGTATGCTACTGCCACTAAGATGGCAATGAAGGATCACTGGGATCCTGAGCATGTAGAACCTCTTGCTACAGAAGATGCTAATTATGGTTATGATAAAGAAGGTAAATCCTTAAATCCTAAAGATAAGAAGAAAGAAGGGAAGAAAGAAACAGATTGTGCTATGTCTAAGGAAATAACACCAGACATGTCATCAGGAGAAGTTGCAACTAGAGTGAATCTCAAGAAAAATAAATTGAGAGCAATGGGTCTCAAGATGGAACTTGAACCTGAAGGTGAGAAGATTGATGAGGTAGCACCACTCGCTGCTATTCCCGCAGTGCTTGGTAAAGCAGCATTGGTTGGTGGTAAAGTAGCAATGGGTGCTGGTAAAGTAGCAGCAAAAGGTGCAACTGTAGCAGCAAAAGGTGCAGCAAAAGTAGCAAAACCAGTTGCCAAAGCAGCAGGATCAGCAACAAAAGCAGTTGGTAAAGCAGGTGTAGAAGGATTGAAAGCAGGAGCAAAAACCGCAGGTGAAACTGTAGCAGCTACTGCAGGTGAAATTGCTGCCAATAAAATGAAGAAGAAGGCAGGAATGACTCAAGAAGCATTAAATCCTAAGTTGCAAGCAATTCAAGATAAAGCAAAAGCAGATGTTGCGAAACGTGCTGCTGCAAGTAAAGCAGAAGGTGAGAAGAAAGCAAGTTCTGCTGCTGCATTCCAAGCACATAAGAAGTCTGTTATGGCAAAGGGTGGTCGTCCAGTAGACGCACTTGATTCTTGGCAAAAGAAAAAGATGCAAAAGGAGCATCATGAAAAAGATGCTAATGGTAAAGTCATTGAGCATCCAATAGAAGATAAGAAACCAGATACTACACCTTCATCAGTAGAAGAAGGTTATGGAAAGAAGAAAAAGAAAATGAAAGGGATGATTAAGGAGATCCTAGAAAAAGGAACAAGGGGTAAAGTAGACTTTAGATCTGGTGGACAAGTAAAGGATACTGGTAAGAAAACTTCTGATGGTACACCTGTCAAGAAATACGTACAGGCAATGAAAACTGATGAAGTGACTATACAAAACAAAGGCACTAAGGCATCTGGTGGTAAAAAGGCAAGAAAAAGGCCACAGTCACCATATGGTAAAGCACTTGGTGCACTTTCAAAACATCGTAGTCAACAGTGGAAATCTGAACGCAAAATGAAAGATGCCCGTAAGAGAGGTGACAAGAAAGAAGCAGACAAGCAATGGAAAAAAGCTCAGAGTTCGTATCATAAAAGACAGTCACAGTCCTCAAAACTATTTGATAAAACAGGTAGTTTCCATGATAGGGCAGACAATGACTAAAACTTTTAAGCAATTCAATGAGGAAGGTTACGATCGTATGCGTGACCGTGCTTTAGAGAAAGGTACTTGGAGAAGTAATCCAAAGAAAAAGGATGCAACTACAATGCCTCCAAGCAAAGAAATGATGAAGACAAAGAAGGTAAACACAGGACCTTCTGCATTTGATAGGGTGAAGAAAAAGATTACTGACAAGTATGGCAAAGGTGCCATAATGGATGTAAGTAAGAAGAAGTAAAAAAACTGGCTATATATTACAGTAATTACTGTATTATTATGACTAAATTTTTACTACCTATTGCTATCAATGTAATAAACAAGGCAGTAGATAAGATCCCTGAGGATCTAGAAGACAAACTAAAAGAGTTTGTGATTGCACTTCTTAAGAAGGCAGCTGCCAAATCAGGTAACAAAGTAGATGATCAACTAGTGGAAGCACTAGAGAAAGCACTACTTAACAAGTAAAAGATTGAGACTCCCATTGCTAGGGAGTCTCTTTTTGGTTTTTATAAATAATCTTAGAACAAAACTATTTTATCGGGTAAATCAATGGCACTCTGGGGAAAATCAGACGATATTTACTCTCCTGGTACTGTAAGCGTTAACTATGCAACCAAGGTTGTCACTGGTTCTGGCACATCATTTAGTGCGGCTTCTGTAGGAGATGTAATTTCTATTGGTGTAGGAAACACTTTTGGAGAAGCAGTTATTTCTGCTATTACTAATCAAACAACGTGTTCCATCGCTAGTACACAACATCTAAGTGGTGTTGCAATCGCTGCTACAAACTATACAATTTCACAAAAACCTAAGTCAACTCTTCACGACTCTCATTGGGGCGCAGCTGACATCTATGGTGTAGACGAAGGAGAAGTTGGTGTTGCTAGAACTACTGCATACTCTGTTGCACATGGTGGTTGGGTTGGACTTACAACTTATAATGACTGTGATGGTAACTTAAGAGTTAAGAGTGAAGTTTTAGTTGCAATGTCTGGTATTAGTACTGGATCTGCTGCATATGGTTCTGCTGGTGACGCTGCTGACGATACCTTCTTTGGCGATGCATAATAGATGATTTATGAAATTTCATGAATTGAACGAGGATAACTACCTTTTATTTGCCATTAAATATTACGACAATCCCCAGGCTGTTACGAAGGAGGATTTTGACGAAGACTTAAAAAAATTTAAGTATGTTAAAAGACTCCTAAAACGGTACATGAATACGGGAGTGTTGAAGACACATTTAATCATAAACCATTTAATTGTCTTGTTTAATGTATTTGATGAAGCAACTATTCCTTTGTTGTTTTATAAACTGGAGCCAGAACTGTGGCCAAGTGTCACAAGTTTCTTGATCTTTTTGAAGAGGGTACCTGAGTATCCACATACTATAATTCATGATATTGCACCAGATGAGTATTGTTTAAACGAGTTACAGATGATCTGATGGACAGACGACTAGACAAAATAATAAAATATTTTAGAGAGAATGCAATAGCAACAAGTGTTGCTACTGGTGCTGTCGCAGGTCTACCTCCAGATTCCCCACCCGTCCATAAAAAGAAAAAGAAGAAGAAAGTGATGAAGAGATATGGATAGTAATGGTGTCAATGCTGCTATAATAGAAAGACTCGAAAAAGTTGTTGAATCCTTACAGGACAATTCTGTCAAGATGGGTCAACTTCTTGCTGTGCATAATGAGAAGTTAGATAAGCAAGACCGTATCGATGCAGTATTGTTTGAGAAGGTAGATAATTTATCTCTTGATCTTAAGAGAGAAACAGAAGCAATAAAGAAAGGATGCGAGAGAGATATAAGAAAGGTAGATGATAGACTCCGTAACATAGAGAAGAAGATGTGGACAATTGCAGGTTCACTTACCATAATTATCTTTATGGTTTCTCCAATCATACAAAGGACTTTAAGAGGTGCGTTGACACCGCAGACAAATTCGGGTATAATAAAGAACCAGTAATATTCTTGTAATGGATCTAGTTGACCGTAAGTATGTCAATTTGATATCTTCTAGACTTCAAAAGTTCAAACAAAAGAATCCTAACCTATACAACTTCCGTTGTCCCATATGTGGGGACTCACAGAAGAGGAAGAATGTTGCCAGGGGATATCTTTATTCAATAAAAAACAATGCCAATTACAAGTGCCATAATTGTGGTGCTAGTATGTCGTTTTCTAATTTCTTGAAAACGATTGACCTAGGATTGCACAAGCAATTTGTGATGGAAAAATTTAAAGAAGGTCATACTGGCAAGGGAAGACATACACCAAATCCAAAGTTTGAATTTGAGACACCAGTTTTCAAATCAGTTGCTAAAATTAATTTACCTCTTTGTTCAGAGGTTGATTCTGCAAAGGAATATCTTGAAAAAAGAAAATTAGATCCGTCAAAATTTTACTTTGCATATAAGTTTAAAGAGTTCTGTAATTCATATAAAAAGACCTATGACACTATCGGTAGGGATGAACCGAGAATCATAATACCATTGTATCAAGACGGTAACTTGATAGGGTTTCAGGGTAGAGCAATTGAAAAAAAATCTGTGCCTAAATATCTTACCGTGATGATTAATGATAGTGCACCGAAGATCTATGGATTGGACAAAATTGACAATAAACTCTCTGTTTACGTCACTGAAGGACCGTTTGATTCAACGTTCGTATCCAATTCAATTGCTATGTGTGGTGCAGACGCTGATGTTCGCAAGTGGGGTGTTAATGATCCTGTATGGATCTATGATAACGAGCCGCGCAACAATGAAATTGTTAAAAGAATATCAACCACTATCGACAGAGGTGAAAGAGTTGTAATATGGCCAAACAATATTCATGAAAAGGACATAAATGATATGGTATTAGGTGGACAGAATATTATGAGTGTGTTAGAATCAAACACATATTCAGGATTAAAAGCAAAAATTAAATTTAACAACTGGAAAAAAGTATGAGCAACGGAACAAAGGTTAAAAAACGTGATGGACGCATTGAAAGTCTTGACTTAGAAAAGATGCACGTAATGGTAGAAGAAGCGTGTGAGGGCATTGCAGGTGTCTCTGCAAGTCAAGTAGAGATACAATCAGGTATACAGTTTTATGATGGTATTACTACAGGAGAAATACAAGAAATATTAATCCGTTCAGCAAGTGATTTAATAGATTTAGACCATCCAAACTATCAGTATGTTGCTGCAAGACTTCTTCTCTTTCAATTGAGGAAAAGTTTGTATGGTGGTCATAAAGAACTTCCTAATCTTCAACAACATATTACTACTTGTCAAGAGAAGGGAGTATATGATCCTGAAATCCTAGCAAACTTTAGTTTAGAGGAAATTGATGAACTAGATAGTTACATCGATCATGAGCGTGATAACTTATTTACTTACGCTGGTTTACGTCAGGTAGTTGATAAGTATTTGGTTCAGGATAGAAGCACTACTGCAGTATATGAAACTCCACAGTTCATGTACATGTTGATTGCTATTACTATTTTTCAAAACTATACGGAAAATAAATTAGATTACATCAAAAGATACTACGATGCCATTTCCAAACACAAAATCAACATCCCCACGCCCGTCATGGCAGGTGTTAGAACTCCTCTTCGGCAATTTGCGAGTTGCGTTCTGGTTGATGTTGACGACACCTTGGATAGTATTTTTAGTTCTGATATGGCCATCGGTCGCTATGTCGCTCAAAGGGCTGGTATTGGTATCAACGCAGGTAAGATCAGGGGTATCAACAGTAAAATCAGGGGCGGAGAAGTTCAACACACAGGTGTTGTCCCGTTCCTCAAAAAGTTTGAAGCAACTGTCAGATGTTGCACTCAAAATGGCATCCGTGGTGGATCAGCAACTGTCCACTTCCCAATCTGGCACCAAGAAATAGAAGATATATTAGTTCTTAAGAACAACAAAGGAACAGAAGATAACAGAGTTCGTAAGTTAGACTACAGTATTCAATTAAGTCAGTTATTTTACCAGAGATTTATTGATGATGGTGACATAACTTTGTTTAGTCCTCATGATGTACCAGGTCTTTATGAAGCATTTGGTACTCCTAGATTTGATGACGTATATGTTCGTTATGAAAATAATGATCGAATTAAGAAGAAGACTGTTTCTGCTCAGAAACTTATTCTAGATCTTCTTAAGGAGAGAGCAGAGACTGGTAGAATCTATATCATGAACATTGACCATTGTAACTCTCACTCTTCCTTTACAGATAAGGTTACGATGAGTAACTTGTGTCAAGAGATCACACTACCTACCAAACCATTAAATCACATTGATACTGAAGATGGTGAAATTGCCCTCTGTATTCTTTCTGCTATCAACGTTGGTAAGATTAATCGTTTGGATGAATTAGAGTCCCTCTGTGACCTTGCTGTGAGGGGTCTAGAAGAGTTGATTGATTATCAGGACTATCCAATTAGCGCAGCACAGAACAGCACTATAAATCGTCGTTCTTTGGGTATAGGTTATATTGGATTCGCTCATTACCTTGCTAAGAATGGTGCTAAGTATGATTCCCAAGAAGCACTGACTCTTACTCATGACCTGACTGAAGCATTCCAATACTACTTGCTTAAGTCTTCTAATGAGATTGCAAAGGAAAAAGGTGCATGCAAATACTTTAGATTCACTAAGTATGCTACTGGAGTTCTTCCTATCGATACATATAAAAAGGATGTAGATGAACTCGTCGCACCCGACTACAAATATGATTGGGAATCTCTTAGAGCATCTATCACCACCCACGGTCTTAGGCACTCAACATTGTCCGCACAGATGCCATCGGAGAGCAGTTCCGTTGTGTCAAACGCAACAAATGGAATCGAACCACCTAGAGACTACCTGTCCGTTAAAAAATCAAAGAAAGGGCCTCTTAAGCAGGTGGTTCCATCTTATGGAAGCCTGAAAAACAACTACACCCTTCTTTGGGATATGCCTGATAATACTGGATATATTAACGTAGTCGCTGTAATGCAGAAATTTTTCGATCAAGCAATCTCTGGGAACTGGTCATACAACCCAGAGCACTTTGACGACTCTGAAGTTCCTGTATCAGTGATGGCACAAGACCTTCTAACCACATATAAGTACGGTTGGAATACATCATATTATCAAAATACTAACGATATGAAGAGTGATGAGATAGAGGAGGAGACCCCGAATCTACAAGATATTATGGCAGAAATAAATTCATCTGAGGAGGAAGAGTGTGAGTCTTGCACAATCTAAAGTAGACGGAATGACAGTATTTAACACAAATGAAGTGAACATAAAGAAGCAACCAATGTTTTTTGGTCAGCCTCTTGGTGTTCAAAGATATGATTTTTTCAAATATCCTGTATTTGATAGACTAACTAC
>LULO01000824.1_pt1 | contig 14845 bp, 16 predicted proteins | sample 728121 | NCBI WGS metagenome assembly LULO01 (sample SAMN03860287, study PRJNA289734) | marine metagenome | biome: seawater column; feature: ocean; material: water; isolation source: Red Sea water column Station 149 - depth 50m | place: Saudi Arabia: Red Sea | collected 2011-10-15 | depth 50 m | reverse complement strand
TATTTATATAGATAAGATTCATGGCATAGATCCTGTCAGTAAATTTAAAAAAGCATTAAGTCATATAAAAAATAATCATGGTGATGCTGATTTATTTGCCATCACTGGTGATATTACAGACTTAGGTGATAAAGATTCCTATCAATTATTTATAAAAATAATTGATGAAGCAGGTCTGCCAAAGAATTTAAATCCTCAACTAATTATAGGTAATCATGATAACAGAGATGAGTTTAAAATAAACTTTCCTAATATTGAAACCGATCCAAATGGATTTATTCAATACTTTAAGGATATAGATAATAAACGTTTAATTTTTATAGATACTAATCTGATTAACACTCACCAAGGACATTACTGTGAAGAGAGGCAAGAATGGTTAAATAATATTTTAAGTAAGACTTATACTGATACATACATCTTTATGCATCATAATCCACTGGCATTAGTAAAAGAGGAAAGTGATGGAATAGGATTACAACAAAAAAAAGAGTTTCAACAAATTTTAACTAAAAATAATAAGATAATAAAACATATTTTTTTTGGTCATCAACACATTACAAGTTCTGGTTCTTATTGCGGTATTACTTTTTCCTCCCCAAGAAGTACTTGGTCTCCTCTAATACCTAACTTTTCAAATGAATATCGTTTAGGAACGGCTAATACAGATACAAATTATAATGTTGCAATAATTCGATCTGACGCCTTAATTATTCATACAGAGGATTTTTTAAAAACAGAAGTTAATTGGTTTAAATAAAAAATTATTTTTTTTCGATTACAAATATTTCATTGTTAAAATAAAGGCCTTTATTTTTCGCAACAATATTTTGAACTACTTTTTCGTAATTTTTTGTTTTTTCTACCTTCATTACTTTATCATCATCCATTTGATTGACATATATGGAGGCATTCCAAGCAGAAAAAACTAATGATGTCGCTATACCTCCGCTGATTTCTGTTGGTAGAGCTCTCAATTTACATTTAATAATTCTTTTTTCTCCAAAAGATAAGTTGCTTAATAAATCTTTATCTAAATTTTTCTTAAGATAAGAAATGATACTATTTCCAAGAGAAGGAAATGGGTCCTCTTTTGGCCAAATTTTACGAATTATTTCATTAGCAGGATCTTTTCCTGAAGCATGAATAGTTAATAATTTCCCTTTTGATTTTAACGCTCGAATCATTGGTTCGATGACATATTTTGATTTCTTTTCTGCTGAAATTCTTGAACGATAAGGCTGAGAAGCAATAATAAGATCAAATTTATTATCTGATTTTTTTTTGGTAGGTATTAATTCATTAACATTAAATTCTTGATCTTCGCGGTAGATAACCATGACTGAAGGTTCCTTATAAGTATGGTTGCCTGACTTTTTATTAATTTCTATATTCCATTTTTTTTCTAAAAATTCATTTTGTTTTCTTAATTGTTGGGCAAATTCAAGAGAAGTGTCTCCTTTTAATTTAATAATATTCCAATTAATTTTTTTCTGTTTAACTTCATTTTTTGATTTTAAGTTTGCGGCTTCAGCGTAGTGTAGATTTGAAATAACAAAAACAGTATTCTTATGCTCAACAAACCTATCGGGTAACTTTTCTAAACCTAGTCTTACATCTTCTATGCTTATTTCTTTTGTGCAAACTAATAGAGGTACGTTAGGCCTAGCCTCGTGGCACTGACGCATAACATTCATAAGTAAGGAACCATCAGCAATTTGATTTTTTTCATTTGTTGTTGTGACAAATAATAAGTATTTTTGTCTGTTATCATAAAACCTGAAATTTTTTTTCATTACTAATAAAGTCCCATTGATTTAGCAGAAGAGATGAAGGCTTCTTTATTGCCAATAAAGTTTTTACCTCGTTCCCCTAAAAACGCATCATCTACTATATTATTCCATTCTTGAACAGGAACTTTTATTTCATTTAAGTTAAGAGGAACCTCTAAAGAACGCATAAATTCACTCAGATGATCTGCAGCATTCTCAAGATTATTATTAAAAATTAATTTTAGTCTCTCCTCAGCTACACTATCAATTCCAACCATACTTTTAGTAATCATGGGTAAAGTAAATGAACAAGCAATACCATGCTGAATACCGTAATTGAGTGTCACTGGGTATGATAGATTGTGCGCAATAGCAGTTTTCGTATTGGAAAACGCTAAACCAGCATGAACACACGCCAATGCAATGTTTGAGCGTAATTCAACATTTCTTAAATCTTTAGTGAGAAGTGGTAAATTTTCTAATACTAATTTTGTTTTTCTGCATAAAGAGATTTATGCGCCAAAGATAATTTATTGTTTTTTTCTTTATCCCAAATTGTGGCCCAACACGTAAGCTCACTTGATGTTCCTGAAGTTGTAGGTATTGCAATAATCTTGATTGGATTTTCGACTCTTGGACTTTTCTTATTGCGAACGAAATCTGTTAGATATTCTTGTTTATCTTTAAATGCAGCAATTGCTTTAGCTGTGTCTGTAACAGAGCCACCACCTATAGCTAAAATATAATCTACCGATTCATTGATTGAAGAAAATTTTTTTTGTAGCTCTAAAATATCCTTATAATCTGGATTAGGCTGAACATCCGTCATAATGGATAGTGGTGGATTTGAAGAAGATTTTAATTCATCGCTATATTTTTTAAAAATTTCTTCTGGATGAGTGATTATGATGTAGTTCTTATTTTTAAGAGCATCATGTACTTCTTTAAATCTATTTTCTCCAAAGATAATTTCAACAGGATTAAAATAATTCCACATTACATTAAATTGATTTTGCCGCTTTAGTTAAAATTGTCATTTTCTCAATTGCTTGTTCTCGTGTAAAGAAACCTAAACCACAATCTGGTGCAGCTATTAAACGGTGTTCATCAATATGTTCAAGTGAATCTTTGATACGAACTCTTACCTCTTCAACAGACTCCATTCTACTTTTTGCAATATCAATAAATCCAAAAATTACTTTTGTTTTAGTAAATTTTTCTAAAAGATTTAAATCATTATGCCTATGTGAATCTTCTAAAGATACTTCATCAATAGTTGAATCATCTACAAGTGATGCAATTCTATCATAAGCATCTAGATCAGCTTTTTTATACCCTTTTGAATCTAGTGAGTTGGGATAACCACAACAAATATGGCAGACGCGTTGCACTTCTTTGGGTATACCATGCATCATTCTTTCTAAATTTTCCATACCATATGAATGAGCTTCATCGGGCTTTCTAGCAAATACTGGTTCATCAATTTGAATATACTGACAGCCTGCATCTACAAGTGCTTTAACTTCTTTATTAAGTGCTAATGCTAAATCAAAACCAAGTTTTTTCATGTCATCATAGTAGTTGTTCGCAATTGAATCTGTTATTGTCATTGGTCCAGGTAGGGTAATTTTAACTGGATTTTTTGTAAATTGTTGTGCGCTCTTCCAGTCTAGATGCATACGTATTTCTTTACTTGAAATCGGTGCAACAATAGTTGGAAGATCAGCTTCGAACGCACCTTGTCTTACTGACTTATGTGTAACTTCTTTAAAACTTACACCATTTAAAAATCGACATTGATATAATACATAACTCTCGCGTCTCACTTCTCCATCTGTTGGAACATCAATACCCGCATTTACTTGATCAGTTATAACTTCTTTAATTGCTGCTAAAAATAATTTTTCAGCATCCGCACCCGCAGACTCTAACGCTTTTTCATATGCACCAGGTGACCAATTCGATAATAATCCTTTTGACGCTTTTCTCTCTTCTTCTGATTTTGTCCCTAAAAACCAATCTTGAATCGGCGTCTGTTTTGGTTTTGGATATGCACCTATGGTAGTAGTTGTAAGAGGCATGACTTATTCTCCCAAATATCTTAAAATAAAACAGCGGCTTTTATAAAGCCGCTGTAGTAAAAAGTTAACAATAAAGTAATCTCTATAAAAGATCCTCTATTTCTTCCATCATCTCTTCTTGAAGATCAGCCATATTATCTGCACTGCCTGTAGCAATTTCTTCAGTGTAATCATAGATTACCTGAGTTATTGCTAGACCGTTTTCACCAGGATATGCAAACCAATCAGCCAATAAAGGTAATTGATTTACAGCAGTTAGCTTGTTTGGATTTTTAGTATAAAAATCACCTAACAAATCATTGGCTGCTTTATTTGGTGGAACATATCCAGTAGTTTCAGCAACTGTTTCCACCTGCTGGTAATCTTGCTGGTGTTCCATTGTTTACTCCAGCCATTCCAGGGAATGGTGCAGTTTTTAAAACAAAGTCTGCCTTTGCAGCATTCACTGAACCTAAGCTTGATGTTGACCAGAAAAACATACCAATAGTGCCTGCATTAAATGCAGCTTGACCATCAGCAATTGAATAGTTTGGCATATTACAACCACTCATTATGTCATGCATTTGTTGTAAAGTTGCTAGACCAGCATCCCCACCCATATTAACAGCTCCATCTTTTACCATTGGAACATTTTGAGTGTGCATTAAAGCTTGGTGAAACCAGTTACCTGTAATATTCCAACCAAAATATAAAGTTCCTTTTCCAGCTGCTTCTAGTTTATTACATGCTGCAATAACTTCGTCCCAGTTAGTTGGGATGCTATCTATACCTGCTTCAGCTAATAGATCCATGTTATAGTATCCAACAGGTGTTGATACAGAAAATGGTAATCCATAAACTTCACCACCGAATGTTGAAAGACTTAACATAGCAGAATGGTAACCATCTTTTTCAAAGTCAGCTTCTCCTGCAATAAAAGGCTCTAATGATTTTGCAATCCCTTTATCAACAAGTGGTGCTTGTCTGTTAAGACCTTGCATTGTTACATCTGGTAAATTACCTGAAGTAGACTCTCTGAAGATTGTTGCGGTTGCATCCTCATAGTTTTCATAAGTTGCTCTAAATTTAACTTGAATATCTGGATGTGCTTTTTCAAACTCTGGCATAATAGCTTGAAACGTAACATCGAATAATCCTGAATAAGGATAAGCTACTTCTATTTCTATAGACTTAGCTGAATTAACAGATCCATAAAAACCAAAAGCTAATACGGCTGCCAATCCTGTAATTAATTTTTTCATTTAATCCTCCCGATTGAATATAATAATTTAATCTAACATGTAGCCCCAAAGGGTTACAATTTTATTACGAAAATATTACTAAAAAATAAGCTTATTTTTCCACAGCAATAAAGAAAAATTAGAGAAAAAATGATTTTTACCAGGGTAGTGAGAAGGTTTTTACATTAGTAAAGCTTTTCATTGCTTCAATTACACCTTCTTTATAACCAAGACCTGAATCTTTAATTCCTCCAAAAGGAGACATTTCAATTCTATAGCCTGGAACTTCCCAAATATTTACAGTGCCAACATTTAAGCCTTGAATATATTTTTTTGCTCTCATGAAGTTATTTGTGCATACACCAGATGATAATCCGAATGCAGTTGAATTAGATATTTTCATTACAGCTTCATCGTCATTAGGCACACGAATGATTGGGATAACTGGACCAAAAGTTTCTTCTAAAACTAATTCACTTTTAGGATCAACATGATCTACAACTATTGGAGGTAACAAAGCACCCTTTCTTCCAGGGTGATATAAAATTTTTGCACCATCTTCTTCAGCCATAGAAACTCTTTTATCAAAAAGTTCTGCAGCTTGAGCATTAACAACAGTACCCAAGTCTGTTTCCATATTCATAGGATCACCAAATTTAATTTTCTTAGCACGCTCAAGAGCCATTTCAACAAATTGATCTGCAATAGATTCTTGAACCAGTATTCTTTTAACAGCTGTACAACGTTGACCAGAGTTTTTCGTTGCTCCAGTAACAGCTAGTTCAACAGCTTTTTTAAGATCATCACCATCTAAGTCATTTAAAACAATTAATGGATCATTACCGCCAAGCTCTAGTACTGTTCTTTTGTATCCAGCTTGTTCAGCAATTAATTTTCCTACACCTACACTGCCTGTAAAAGTAATTAGATCAATATTTGGATTCTTGATCATTTCTGATCCGATATCTTGAGGCCATCCAGTTACAACTGAAAACATTTCTGGTGGCAGACCTGCTTCATATAAAACATCAGCAAGTACCATTGCTGTTAAAGGTGTTAATTCTGTTTGTTTACATACAGTACAATTATTAGTTGCAATTGAAGGTGCAATTTTATGCGCTACCATATTCAAAGGATGATTAAATGGAGTGATTGCTGAGATTGCCGTTAAAGGTTCTCTTATGGTAAATATTTTTCTCGCTTTTCCATGCGGAGTTAAATCACAAGAAAATATTTCTCCATCATCAAGAATACAAAGTTGAGCTGTTAATGAAAAGACATCAAAAGCTCTTCCTACTTCGTATAGAGAATCTTGTTTTGAGATACCAAGTTCTAAAGTAATAATATCAGAAATTTCTTCTTTTCTTTTAACAAGTACTTCTGCAGCAGTTTGAAGAATTTTTTGTCTCTCGTATCTTGTAAGTTTAGGTTGGTAATTTGCAGCAATATCTAAAGCCTTTCTTGCATGCTCTGCAGTACCGGCTGGAACCGTTCCGATTACTTCACCTGTAAAAGGGTACTCAACATTTATTGTTTTATCTGAAGTAACTTTTTCTCCAGCAATACGCATTGCTTCATTAATCATTTTTTTGTGCATCATAGGGCTCCATTTATTGCATAATAAAATGCATCATAGTTATATAATTGTTTGCTAGTATCTAAGTTTTGTAATTTTAAATTTGATATGAATGGCACTTCTCTTTCATGAAGTCCACCGTGTGAACGTAAAGGTTCATTTAATCCAGAAAGATTGTGTTTATCTTCCGATGAACCAATAGTCATAAATTCTGAAGACATACATATAATATCCCCCATTCTATCTGGAGGTAAATTATAAGTAGAGCATCCTTCGTCTTTTGTTAAAACAACTTCTATATCTTTTATTTCTTTAATAGCATTTACAACTGAATCTACCTTGCTCTTGTCTTCTAAATAAATTGTTGCAAAAGAACCAAGTGAACCATGATGCACAACATATGGATCTGTAATTGGTAGAATAACTTTAGCCATGTTTGGTTCAAATTTTTTATCTAAATAATCTTGTAAAAATATTGCATTAGGTGAACCATCTTCTTTTGATTTTGGTTTCATACCGTGATCTGCTGTGATGATTATAGAAACATTCTCCTTATTTAAAAGACCAATATATTTATCAAACATTGCATAAAATTTATTTGCTGTTTCATTTCCTGGTGCATATTTGTGTTGGATATAATCCGTAGTCGATAAATACATGATATTTGGTTTGAACTCTTCAAGAAGCTTTACACCTGCAGCCATTACAAATTCAGAAAGTCCTTCAGAATATACTTCTGGCACTGCATTGAGATCTTTTGTTGCTTGATCAGATTTCTCAGCAGAAAAACAAATAGCTCTCTCATCATCAAAACTTAATCCATTTCCTAAAAGTGTTCTCAGCTTATCTTTTGCAGTAACCAGAGCAATTTTAGAACCAGAATTATAAAATTTTTCAAAAATAGTTGGTGCTCGCATATATTTTGGGTCATTCATCATTACTTCTTCACCAGTCTCAGGTGTATAAAAGAAGTTTCCGCATATACCGTGTACAGAACTTGGTTGGCCTGTTACAATCGAAATGTTATTTGGATTTGTAAAACTTGGAATAGCGCTGTGAACAAGTAGGTTTTCACCACTTGCAATTAATTTATCAAGATTTGGTGTAAGATTAGATTTTGATGCTTCTTCGAGATACTCTTTTTGACTACCATCAAGGCATATAACAATAGCAGTTTTTGAGAAAGAGCTTGGATATTCTCTTTTATTAATTTCTAAATTATCGGACACGAATTCAACTAATATATATTATTAAAAATACGAATTTATAGTTATCTGCTAGTTAAACTCAATCATAATTTGAATATTTGTTAATAAAATTGAAATAAAACTGAAATAAATAGATTTAAAATATTCTCAAATTTAATAAAATTTTGTAGATTAAAGTTAATTTAGAGGGGGAATGAGTGGGGACAATATCACTTAAAAATATTTCAAAGTCATTTGGGTCTACACAAGTACTTAATAATTTGAATGTTGATATAAACGATGGAGAATTCTTAACATTAGTTGGTCCATCTGGTTGTGGTAAATCTACATTACTTAGAATAATTGCAGGATTGGAACAGCAGACTTCAGGTGATGTATTAATAGATAATAAAAATGTAAATAGAGTTAGAGCCAGTGAAAGAGATTTGGCAATGGTCTTCCAATCATATGCTCTTTATCCTCATCTCACAGTAAGAAGAAATTTAGAAACTCCATTAAGACTTAGAGATTATAATGCATTTGAAAGACTGCCCTTGATTGGTAATTTTTCTCCAAGCAAAAAAGAGAAAACAGAATCTATAAATCAATTAGTAAATAAAACTTCTGAAACTCTAAAAATTTCAGAACTATTAGATAGAAAACCTGGACAATTGTCAGGCGGTCAAAGACAAAGAGTTGCTCTTGGTCGTGCTATGGTTAGAGAGCCTGTTGCCTTTTTAATGGATGAGCCTCTTTCAAATTTAGATGCAGCTTTGAGAGTTCATATGCGATCTGAACTATCTGAACTTCATAATTCACTTAAAACTACTTTTGTGTACGTAACACATGATCAAGCAGAAGCGTTAACTATGTCTTCTAGAATGGCTGTTATGATTGATGGAAATTTATTACAACTAGATACACCTCAAGAAGTATATGACAATCCTTCCTCATTAAGTGTAGCTCAATTTGTTGGAAGTCCAAAAATAAATATATTTAAAGGAACTGCGGACTCTGGTGGGACGGTAAGTTTTCTCAACGTTAATCTTAAAAGAAAAAGTTCTGAAAGTAATACAGATTTACATATTGGTATTCGACCAGAACATTTAGAAATTACAAATGAAAGTAATGAAAATACATTTAGTGGAACAGTTGCATATAGAGAAAATTTAGGTTCAGATATTTTCTTTCATGTAAATATTGAAGACGGTTCAAATAAAATAATTGTAAGGGGCTTACCACAATTTACTCACCAAATTTCAAACGGTTCAAGTGTAAATATAAAAAGAGTTTCAGATAAAGCATTACTATTTAATCAAGCAGGAATGAGAGTTCAATTTACTAATGCATAATTCAAAAGCTCACATATGGTTTATTGCACCAGCAATCATACTGATGATAATTATTTTAATCTTTCCTCTTTTTCTTGCAGGAGGAATTTCTTTTACTGACTATAATTTAGGAAACAAAACATTCGAGTGGGTTGGACTAGAAAATTATGACAAGATGTTCAATCGAAAAACATATGTCAAAATGATTTGGGCCACAGCGACGTATGTTATTGTTGTCGTTCCAATTTCTGTTGTACTTGGATTATGTGCTGCTATGCTCTTAAATTCACTAAGGTTTGGCGCTGATATATATAAAACAATTTTCTTTCTTCCAGTTATGGCAACTCTTCTTGCAATGGCAATTGCATGGGAATTTACTCTTCATCCAACATTAGGAATTGTAAATAGTTTTTTAGCAAATGGGTGTGGAGGAGTTAGGGAATTCATTCTTGGTTTTCATTGGTTGCCATGGGTAGACTCACAAGAAAGCTGGTATGCTGTAGCATGTGCAAACAACATGGATTTTCCATATTGGTTAAAACAAAAAAATACTGCGATTTGGACAGTATGTTTCATAGGAATTTGGCAGGCTTTTGGTTTTAATATGGTTTTATATTTAGCTGGCTTAACAAGTATACCAAGGGAGTTATACCAAGCTGCAGAAATGGATGGGGCTAAATCTACTTGGGAACAATTTAAGCTTGTTACATGGCCAATGCTTGGTCCAACAACGTTGTTTGTTGTGACTATTACTACCATTAGAACATTTCAGGTATTTGATACAATCGAAATACTGACCAAAGGTGGTCCATCAAAAACAACGTATGTAATGATGTATGCAATCTTTGAAAAAGCTATTCAACAAAACTTAACAAGTATCGGTGCAGCAATCACTGTTGTCTTTATTGGATTTATTCTTGTGTTAACGTTTTTCCAAAGATATGTCATTGAGAAGAGGGTTCATTATTAATGGAAGCTAAACAATATATTGGGGAAGGTTGGAAACATGCGATCTTAATTATTGGTGCTATCGTAGTGATGCTTCCTTTTTATATGATGGTTTCAATGTCATTAAAATCTCAGCAAGAAATCCAATCAATTTCTGGTGGTCTCATTGGTGCGCAAGAAACTCAAACGTTTCCCGTATGTGTTAAAACTGGCTATTCAGAAGAAACATGTACAATGAAGCCATATCAATACAACTATTGGTTTGCTTTTGAAAAAGCTCCTATTCCTAGATACTTAATGAATGGTGTCATTGTTACTTTATCAATCTTCATTATTCAGGTTCTAGTCGCCTTACCGTGCGCGTATGCACTCGCCAAGTTACGGTTTTACGGACGAGAATTTGTTTTCTCGATGGTTTTATTTTGCTTGCTCATTCCTGTTCACGGAATTGCACTTCCATTATATGTTATGTTGGCCCAGGCAGGATTAGTTGACACCTATTCCGCCTTAATACTCCCCTGGACCATATCGGTGTTTGGAATCTTTTTAATGCGGCAATTCTTTATGACTGTGCCCGATGAATTAATTGATGCCGCCAGGATGGACGGCATGGGAGAGTACGCAATCGTATGGAAAGTAATGCTTCCAACTGCAATACCAGCGTTACTTGCTTTTGCAATATTCTCAGTTGTTGCGCACTGGAATGATTATTTCTGGCCTCGTATGGTAATAACAGGAAATAGAGATCTCTTTACTCCACCACTTGGTATAAGAGAATTCAGAGGTGGGATTGATAGTGACGAATTTGGTCCTATGATGGCTTCAATAGTTACTGTAACTTTTCCTCTTATTGTTGCTTTTATAATCGCACAAAAACGATTTATTGAAGGAATTACTTTGACAGGCATGAAGTAAATTCTTATCTACTGATGACATTGTCAGTAAATTTTATTTTTATCTTAATTCTAGTTTCTGCTCTATGTCATGCAGTTTGGAGTGCTATAATAAAATCAAGCAAGAACCCTTTATCGTTAATGGGTATAACGTCTGTCTTGGAAGTTACTATTTTTTTACCTTTAACATTTACTGTTCCATTTCCAACTTTAGAGGTTTGGTATTTTTTAATAGCAACCGTAATCATTCATGTCTTCTACAGACTAAATGTTATCTACTCATATAGGTACGGTGATCTCTCTTACATATATCCAATTTCTAGAGGAAGTTCATGTTTGTTTGTAGCGATCATTAGTATTTTATTTTTAAGTTCTGATATTAGTGTTGCTGGTTTTGTTGGAATATTAATTGTTTGTATTGGTTTATTTTTAATTTCTTATTCTAAAAATTTATCTTTTAACTTCAGGGGTTTTGCTCTCGCAATATCAACGGCTATTCTAATTACTGCTTACACTTTAGTTGACGGGGTCGGGGTTAGACTTTCTGAAAATGGTTTTTCCTATATTTACTGGCTCTTCACACTTAATGGAATACCTTTACTAATTATTGGTTTGATCTCGAAAGATGGTTTACGAAAAAGAGAAACATACACTTTTAGATCTGGGATTGCTGCTGGTGTCTTTGCAACAAGTAGTTACGCAATTGTTGTTTGGAGTATGCAATTTATAGAAATAGCTTATGTCTCTAGTATTAGAGAAATAAGCATTGTGTTTGCTGCAATTATTGGAATGCTTTTCTTATTTGAGAAGAATGCAAAATCTCGAATAATACCTTCTATTTTAATAGTGAGTGGTATTTCGGTTGTTTATTTTCAAATTCTATAAGGAAAAAATATAGACTTTTTGCACGAAAATTTTATATGACTTTTATGACTGAGGATATTGTGGAAGTAGATCCAAAAACCGAAACTATCTCTTGCGATGGTGGTGAAGATGGTTTAGGACATCCCGCAGTTTATTATACTTTCAATAATGAGAACAAAATTGTTTGTGGTTATTGCGGTAAAATATTTATAAAAAAAGAAAAGTAGAAATGTACAAAGAATCTTGGGGTTTAAAAAGAATATGTCCAATGTGTAGTAAGCAATACTACGACTTAGGAAGAACGGAACTGGAATGTCCTGAGTGTGGTAAAGAAATTGAAGTTACTACCATGACTAGACCAAGACGTGGAAGAAAACCTGGAAGTACTAATGCTGCTCCTTTAACTAATCCTATTCCTCCAAAACCAAAAGAAAAAGATGATGATCTTGATATCGATAATTTGGATTTGGATAACAACGAAGACAATCTTGAGGATGATACTGTTTTATTAGAAGATGAAACAGAAATTGATCCAATAGCCGAAGGTATTAAACCTAAAGAAGACGGCGAAGAAGAATACTAAAATTTCAATAAAAATTTAGAAGATGTTTAAGGTACTACAAAACACTTGGGCCCTTTTTTTTGGCTTTGCTTTAATTAGTCTTGGTCACGGTTTGCAAGGAACACTAATCGGTGTTCGTTCTGTTTTAGAAGGTTTTAGTTTTTTTGCATCAGGACTTATTATAGCTGGTTATTACGTTGGATACTTAACTGGCGCGTTAACAATTCCAAGTTTTTTACAACGTGTTGGTCACATAAGAGTTTTTGCTGCTTTAGCATCGCTTGCTTCTATCGCTATATTATTACACTCAGTATTTGTTCATCCCTATTCATGGATGTTTATACGAATATTAACTGGTTTAAGTCTTGCTGGAATTTATGTAATCATGGAGAGTTGGTTGAATGAAAAATCAACTAATCAAACTCGCGGTCAATTACTTTCCGTTTATATGATTATTACTTTTGTGTTTGTTGGAGCAGGGCAATTTTTATTAAATTTAGGTGATCCTGCTAAAGTTGATTTATTTATTTTAGTATCAATCTTATTATCATTCGCACTTCTTCCTATTCTTTTATCTTCAACAGAACAACCTAATACAGAAAGTCCTAAATTTTTTTCTTTAAGAGAATTTTATACTGTTTCACCTTTAGGTTTTGTTGGTGCCTTAGCAACTGGTTTATCGCATAGTGCAGTTTTTGGGTACGGTGCAATTTATGCTTCATCTATTAATTTAAGCTTATTTGAAATTTCTCTGTATATGATGATTATAACATCAGCTGGCGCCCTATCTCAATGGCCTATTGGATATTTGTCAGATAGAATTGATAGACGTGTTATTCTTATTGGTGTTTCTTTTATGGCTTCAGGTTTGAGTTTATTTTTTGTTTTTGCAAACTTTATGCCGCTAACATTATTCTTAATTTTTACTGGTCTTTTTTCAGTTGCATGTTTACCAATGTATTCACTTACAGTTGCTCATACAAATGACTTCTTACAACCTAATGAGATAGTATCAGCAAGTGCAACCTTTGGTATACTTATTGGTATTGGATCAATTATCGGACCTTTGTTTGTTTCTACTTTCATGGAAATTTTGGGAGCGGTAGGTTTTTATATCTATTTATTTTTAATACACGGACTACTAGGACTTTTTGGTTTGTATAGAATGACTCAAAGAACTAAACCTCGAGATCTTGAATCACAATATAATCCTTTACCACGAAATATTAGTCCTGCCGGTATGGAAATGAACCCCGTTACTGAGCCAACTGAGGACGAGTAAGTCTTTTAAATATTCTGTGAAGTAATAAGAGGATAATTATTCCCATATAAATGACTGGTTCAGTTTTATCAGCACGAACTAAAACATAAAAATGCATACTAGCCAGAATGGCTACTGGGTAAATTAAATAATGAATTTTCTTCCATAATTTAAAACCTAATCGTTTAATCATATTGTTTGTTGAAGTGCTAGCAAGTGGGATTAAAAAAAGAAAACTTATAAAACCAAAAGTTATAAATGGTCTTTTTATAATATCTTGTATGATAAATTTCATATCTAAAAAATGATCTAAAACTATGTAAGTGGAGAAATGCAAACAAACATAATAGAAAGCAAAAAGTCCAATCATTCTTCGTAATACAACTATCGATTTTAAAGGTTTAATATTTGATAGAGTAGTAATCATAAGAGTTATTATTATTAATCTAAGTGCCATTAGACCTAACTCATCCATTAGTTTTTCAATTGGATTTACTCCAAGATTTCCAGTAACAAATTGGTAAGCCCAGAGTAGACTAGGAAATAAAATTAAAATAAATAAGACAGGTTTACTGCGATTAAAATTTCTTGTTGAAAACATTCATTAATAAAATTTAGTCAAATCTAAATCTTTATAGAGATGTGCTACTTCTTCTTCATAGCCATTAAACATAAGTGTTTCTCTTCTTTTAAACTCTCCAATTCGTCTCTCTGTTCCTTGACTCCATCTTGGATGGTTAACATTAGGATTAACATTAGCATAAAAACCATATTCCCAAGGAGCTAAAGTTTCCCAAGATGTTTCAGGTTGAGTATCTAAAAATCTAATTTCCACAATTGATTTAATTGATTTGAAACCATACTTCCATGGAACAACTAATCTTATGGGTGCACCATTTTGATTAGGCATTTCATGACCATACAATCCAGTTGCTAATATTGTTAAAGGATTCATTGCTTCATCCATTCGAAGCCCTTCTCTATATGGCCAAATAATTGTTCTCTTTTGCTGACCTGGCATTTCTTCCGGTCTGAACACAGTTACAAATTGAACATACTTTGCTGAGCTTAAAGGTTCAGCCATTTTTATAAGTTCAGATAACTGAAAACCTTGCCAAGGAATAACCATGGACCATGCTTCAACACATCT
>LULO01001078.1_pt1 | contig 14846 bp, 13 predicted proteins | sample 728121 | NCBI WGS metagenome assembly LULO01 (sample SAMN03860287, study PRJNA289734) | marine metagenome | biome: seawater column; feature: ocean; material: water; isolation source: Red Sea water column Station 149 - depth 50m | place: Saudi Arabia: Red Sea | collected 2011-10-15 | depth 50 m | reverse complement strand
AGTCATAAAACTTGCTACATAAGCATAATCTCGTTCTCTTGGTTGTGGAGCATCTTGATTGAGATAAAAAATAATTGCAATACCAGTCATTAAAAATAATATCAATAAAGAAAATGCATCTTGTTTATTCTTCCTGAAGTGATATCCTATCCCAATTAAGCCCATTATAAGTGCAATTGGTAATCCGAATTGTCTCCAATCCACTCCATCTTCATCAGAAGATGCTCCAACACTTGCAACAAATGGGTCTCCGCTGTCACCTTTACCTGCAAATTGCCATAAGAAATATCTTAAATACATTTTTTTAATTTGGTAATTCCATAAAAAACTTGCTTGAGATGGAATATCATGTAACATGTAATCCAATTCCTGATCAAATGAAAACTGTGAGTTGTCATCAGCTGGAGATCCCACAATAGAAACTTTTGAAGGAAGTTTATCAAATTTTCTTGGCAAAATAGTCATTTGACCATATTGGTCTCGGTTTAGATAAGAAATAGCTTCAGAAATAGTTTCAGGATTATTTTCATCTATATTGGGATTTTGGCCAGATCGAATAAAAATTGCAAAATATGTGGAATAGCCAATTACAATCAGTAAAACAGATGATAAGAAAATTGATAAAAAAGTTTTGTTTGATTTAATTGAGTAAATCGTGGCTATAACCCACAAAATAATTAAAAAACTTAGTCCAACTAATCCTAAAGATGCAGTTAATTGCGGGAGGCCTTTTATAATAATACTCTGAATTCCAAAAAAAATAATTAAAGAAAATATAAAGGTAAGAATCAAATTTTTGGTGCTCAATTTTCCGATTGAAAAATATATTATTAGTCCAATAAATGGGATAGTTAACAGATTAAGTAAATGTAAACCTGTTGCTAATCCAATAATATAACTAATAAATATTAAGTATATGATATGATTGGAATCATGTATTTTTTGAGACCAGCGCATTATTAGAAATACAACTAAAGCAGTCATAAATCCGCTAAAAGCATACACTTCAGTTTCAACAGCATTAAACCAATGACTATGAGTGAAGGCAAAAGTCAAAGAAGCAGTTAAAGAGGACCACATCTTAAAAAACTTATTATCACTTGGATCTATTCTATCAATGAATTGATTACAAATGAGAAATAGGAGACTAATGGTTAATGCACTTATTATAGGTGAAAAAATATTTACTCTGAATGCAATATCACTACTGATGGGTATTAGACTAAAAAATTTACCAACCAATAAAAATAGTGGACTCCCTGGAGGATGAGGTACTCCTAAAATATGAGAAGTTGCTATAAACTCCCCAGTATCCCAGAAAGATACTGTTGGAGCCATTGTTGAGAAATATACTGCAAATGTTATCAGAAAAATAACTCCAGCAATTAGATTTTCTAACTTTTTGCTATAAGTAGTGAAAAAACTCAACTCTATGCTTCTGGTTCTTCTTTATTTTCTTCTTTTAAACTATCTTGTTCGTTCTCATTTTTCTCAACTTCAAGATAATTCATTTTTGCTTCAGCTAAAACTTTATCAATATACTCTCTTTCTTCATCCGTAAGACTAGCATGCATTTTATTGTTAATCATATCTAACATGTCTATTTGAATTGATGCTTGAGTAAGATCGATAGATGTTTCTCCACTTACTGGGTTTTGCAATTTTCCAAGTGACACCCAAATTCCATAAGCTGTTTGGGAAATCAAGGCATCAAATAATTGTTTTTCTGTTGGTTTTTCTTTCATTTAGTCCTCAGTTTACTGTTGTTTTTAAAAATAATTGTAAATATTCATCATCAAACTTTTGCTTGATATTTATATGGTTATTCTGGGTCAAATTTGCATCATTCTTTATAATTTCAAAAGCATTCATTCTCGCATCTCTAATAATAGGTCCGTCGGAAATTAAATCTGCTATTTTAAATTTTACAAATCCACTTTGCTTTTCTCCAAAAAACTCTCCGGGTCCTCGTAATTTTAAATCTTCATCAGCAATTTCAAAACCATTCCTTGAATTTACAATGATACTTAATCTTTCTTTAGTTTTAGGAGATTCGCTATCACTACATAAAAGACAATAACTTTCCAAAGATCCTCTTCCAACTCTTCCTCTTAATTGATGAAGCTGACTTAATCCAAATCTTTCAGAATTATTGATAAGCATTACATTAACATTTGGATTATCAATTCCAACCTCAACAACAGTTGTAGAAACTAAGATATCTATGTCTCCTTCCATAAATTTTTGCATTTCATTGTTTTTATTTTCGTCTTCTAATTGTCCATGTATTAATCCAACATTTAAATCAGGAAAAATACTATTGCTTAAATATTCATAAGATTCAACTGCAGCAGATAAGTCTTGTTTTTCACTTTCATTGATTAATGGATAAACAATAATTGTTTGTCCTCCGCTTTCTACTTTTTCCCTTATAAAATTAAAAGCGGTTGGTAAATTATCTTTTTCTATAAACGAAGTATGAATGTCAGGTCTATTTTTTGGTAATTCATCAATAATAGATAAATCCATGTCACCATTATAGGTTATAGCTAAAGTTCTTGGTATTGGTGTTGCTGTCATTGCCATTAAATTAGGATTGGTTGATTTTGATAGAAGCTTTTGCCTTTGGTTTACCCCAAATCGATGTTGTTCATCAATAACTACAAATCCTAAATTATGGAACTGAACATCCTTTTGAAATAAAGCATGTGTTCCAATTATTATATTAGATTTCCCTAATTTAATGTCCTTTAAAATCTTGTCTTTGTCTTTAGGCTTCAAGCTTCCAACTAACAAGGAACATTTTATGCCTATAGCTTCAAAATGAGATTTAAAATTTTTATACAATTGCTTTGATAAAAGATCAGTTGGGGCCATTATTCCAACTTGATAATCATTATCTACCACAATTGATGATGCAAGAATAGATACAATAGTTTTACCACATCCCACATCTCCTTGAATCATACGATTCATTGGATTTTCTGAAATAAAATCATCAACGATTTCTCTCAATGATAGTTGCTGACTGCCTGTGAGCTCAAAATCAAGATTTTTTAAAATCTTATTATATGACTTTGTCTTGAATTTTATAGAATCATATTTATTTTCTTTGATTTTACTTTTTCTCATAGCTAATAATAACTGTAGAAAAAAATGTTCATCATATTTCAAGCGATGAGTTGACTTTTCTAGTGATTCAAAATTTTTTGGGTAGTGAATATTTCTTAAAGAAATATCTAAATCTTCAATATTGAATTTTTTTCTTAAATCTTTATCAAAATGATCATCAATACTTTCTACTGATTCTAAAGCTAAATAAATTATTTTTCTCAAATTCCTGTTGTCGAGTCCTGATTTTTTTAAATCATCTGTTAAGGGGTAAACTGGAATTATAAATCCTGTAGTTAATGAAATTTCATTTGCATTTAATTTGTCATATTCAGGATGTACTATCTGTGGATTACCTTTGAACGCTGCTACCTTGCCATGCATTGTTAACAAATCACCAACTTTAAGAGATTTATGAATGTAATCCGCAGCGTTAAACCACATCAATCTAATTGAACCGGTATGATCTGCTACATTAGCGGTAACAAAATTTCCTTTTTTCATTCTTCTGAGATTTACAGATTTGACCCTACCAACCAAGTTTACTTCATCTCCTTCACTGATAGATCCAATTGTTGAAAGAGATGTTCTGTCTAAATATTTTCGAGGAAAATAGTATAATAAATCTCTAATGGTAAAAATATTTAATGATTCGAGCACTTTAGCTCTTTTTGGACCTACACCCTTGATAAATTGAATTGGAGTATCTAACGAATTAGAATTTTGTAAAGCTTCGCTCAAAAGACATTACTTCCATTCTTTTTTGTAAGTATAAGTAATTAGCTCAGTTTGTCCAGGTTCAATCTCTAATGGGAAATATATTGTTGATGCATCTTCTTTTATATACATCGAAGAAGATTCTTTAATCACCCAGTCTCCATAGATTTTTTCTACTGCTTTAACTTTAATAGATTTATCACTGGTATTAAGTATTTGTAGAGATATAGTAGATTCTTCACTGTTGGACTGTCTATCAAAATTTAAAATTCTTCTTTTACCAATAATGTCAAATGCCTTTCCTCCATCTAAAATTGCTACACCACCTTTATATAGTTGAGTAAGTGAATTTCTTCCAATAAAGTTCATTGAATTTGCATCATCTTTTTCATATAGGAATAATACTCCTGACGGTAATGGAAGTTCTAAATTATTTGAAGCCGAGGTCTCAAATGAAACTTCAATACTTAAAGGTTCATCTCCCTGATCTCTTTCAGAATTTTCAAATATATACTTGTTGAATTGATTGCATAGAATCAAGATCTAGGTTTGAACCAATATCAAAGATATAAAAATCTCCCAATGAATTTCTAGTATCCGTAGCACTTCTAGATTCCATCATTTGATATGATGATTTTTTGGAAGAGGAATTTAAAGGAACATTACCTTCTACAACTTTTAAATTGGCGGCAAAAAGACTAACATTTGAATTATTTGTTACCTCTGCATTAACCATTAATGAAGCAGTTGAATCATCACCGTTAATCGTTAATGTGTAAATTGGCTTCCAAGAAAATCCTGAAGAAATATATGTTAACTCAGCACTAACAGTCTTTTCTTCAATTGAAATTAATTCCCATACTATTTCAGGAGTAAATTTATCCTGAACACTATTTGATTTTAATGTAAATGAAAGTAATTGTGATCTTTGAAATACAACAAGGCCTTTACTGGTTTTAACAGATATGCTTGAACTATTAATATCCATCAATAAACCTTCTGTTCTACTTCCACTTATCGGTATAATTTCAACTGGTGAACCTACACTATTTTTTAAAAAACTATCAGTGGATGAAAAATTTTTATTTAAGGTCTGAGATAAAACTTCTACTCCATCAATATTTAAAACAGGTGAATCAAATAATAAGTTTTTTGAAATATTTGAGAAGGAAGTAATGTTGCTACCAGATTTCAAATTCCATATAATTGGCTCCTTGATCACAGCAAAATCATCTTTATAAATCGTTAGAGATCTATTTGAAGATTCTTGTTGGGAAAACACCAAACTAAATGATAAAAGTATAAAAATTAATTTTTTCATTTTAATACCTCAATATTAGAAAGAATTTTTGTTCTTTCAACAAGAAAATCGCTTAGTTTATTTTTTTCACCATTAACTATATTTTCAGGAGCTTTGCTTATAAACTCTTCATTAGACAACTTGCTCTCAATTGATGAAATGAGTTTGTCTAGTTCGCTTAATCTTTTGTCAAGCTTTTGGAGTTCTTCCTCCTTATTTACTAAATCCCCTAATGGAATATATAGCTCCACGGACTTGCATACTGCTACTGCAGAGTTTTCTGGCTTTTCTTTTTTTGAACTCAAATTCAAATTTTTAGAATTTGATAAAGATTTAATTAGATCAATTAAAGGATTTAATCTGCTCTCAATTGATTCATTTTTTGCATGAGCGATCACGTCAATTTTTTTCGATGGTGGGACATTTAATTCTGAGCGAATAGTTCTAATTGAAGTAACTATTTCTTTAAAATCTAAAATTTCATCTTTGTCGTGACTTATGTTGCTATTTTTAGCTTTAGGCCAAGATGATATAATAATATCTTCTTCATTAGTATCTTTCAGGTGATTCCAAATCTCTTCAGATACAAATGGTGCAATTGGGTGTAATAATAATAAGACTTTCTTAATTATCTTTTTAGAAATATTAAACGAATTACTTTTTGAAGTAATATCACCTTCTCTAAATCTGTGTTTTACAATTTCTATATACCAATTACAAAACTCATTCCATGTAAAATCATAGATTTTTTTTATTGCTTCATTAAACTGATATTTATTGAAGTACTTATTGACTTCATTGACTGTTTCGTCTAGTGAATCAAGAATCCATTTATCAAAATTATCTAATACTTCAATATCAATCTCATCTGCAAATGAATATTCGTGATTGAGCATAATAAATCTACTTGCATTCCAAATCTTGGTCATAAAGTTTCTTCCGACTTCAATTCCATGCTCTGAAAAATATACATCAGAACCCTGTGGTGACATCAGCATTATGGAAAATCTAGTTGCATCAGTACCATATTTTTCAAATAATGTTATTGGATCAGGAGAATTTCCTAAGGACTTACTTAATTTTCTGCCTTTTTCGTCTCTTAAAATGCTCGTGAAATAAACATCTTTAAATGGCAAATCACCCATAAACTCATATCCGGACATAATCATTCTTGCTACCCAAAAGAAAATGATATCTGGGCCAGTTACTAATGCGTTGGTTGGAAAATATTTTGTGGTTTTTATATCTGGCCATCCATGAACTGCAAAAGGCCACAACCATGAACTAAACCACGTATCTAAAACATCATTATCCTGTTCCCAATTTTCTAAATCTGTTGGCGGTTTGGTTGAAACGAACCAATTATCTTGATTAGCTCTATCAGCACCTTTTTTATACCACACAGGTATTTGATGGCCCCAATAAAGTTGTCTGCTTATGCACCAATCTTGAATATTATCCATCCAATGATTGTAGGTTTTAACCCAATGATTTGGGTAAAAATTAATTTCATTATTTTTAACTGCTTTGCTAGCTGGCTTAGCTAAATCTTCCATTTTTAAAAACCATTGCTCTGACAAATAATATTCAATTGGGACATTTCCTCGTTCTGAATATCCAACCTTATGAAAGTAATCCTCTTCTTTTATTAGATGATTTATGTCTTTTAAATCAAGAACAATTTGCTTTCTAGCGGCCTCCCTTGACATCCCTCTATACTTTTCTGGAGCTTTATCGCTAATAGAACTGTCTGCATTCATAATATTAATCATTTCGAGGTTATGCTTTATTCCTACTTCATAATCATTCAAATCGTGCGCAGGTGTAATTTTAACACAGCCCGTTCCAAATTCAGGATCTACCATGTCATCTGCTATTATAGGAATACTTCTACCTACTAGTGGTAATAATGCTGTCTTACCTATCAATTCTTTATATCTTTTATCATTAGGATTTACTGCTATTGCTGTATCACCTAACATTGTTTCTGGTCTGGTTGTTGCAATTTCTATAAATGTATCAGAATCATTAATAGCATATTTAATGTACCAAAGAGTTCCATTGACCTCTTTAAACATAACTTCTTCATCGCTTAAAGCGGTCTGTGACTTTGGACACCAGTTTACTAGCTTACTACCTTTATAAATCAATCCTTTATTATATAGTTGAACAAAAGACTCTAAAACAGCTTTAGAATAATCCTTATCCATAGTAAAACTAGTTTTATCCCAATCACATGAACATCCGAGTTTTTGAAGTTGATTAATGATAGTACCACCATATTCTTCTTTCCATTCCCACGCATACTTTAAAAACTCTTCTCTAGTTAAATCTTTTTTATTAATTCCTTGCTCTTCAAGCATCTTAGTTACTTTTGATTCAGTAGCAATTGACGCATGATCTGTACCTGGAATCCAGCATGCATTTTTTCCCTCCATTCTAGCTTTTCTAATCAATATATCTTGAATAGTATTATTAAGAACATGCCCCATATGAAGCTTACCAGTAACATTAGGTGGGGGAATTACGATTGTATAATGGTTTTCAGATTCTTTACTTGAAAAATATTTTTTTTCAACCCAATGTTTATACCACTTACTCTCAATATCTGAAGGGCTATGTTTTTTTTCTAATAACTTCATTTTACATAATTTTTTAATGTATTGACCAACTCATCAACTTCGTCTTTTGTTGGTGCTTCAGCAAAAATTCTTATTATCGGCTCTGTATTAGATTTTCTTATGTGAATCCATTTATCTGACCAACTAAATTTTATACCATCAAGCCTATTAATTTCGTCACAATCAAATATACTTTCAAGACTATCAAAATCAATTTTACTATCAAGAAGAATCTTATCTTTTACCATTAAATATTTTGGTATGCTGCAAATTTCATCACTGATTGATTTTCCGGAAATAGATAATAAGCTTAAAATCATAGAAACTGCCACCAAAGAATCCCTTCCTAAGTGTACTTCTTTCAGAATCACTCCTCCATTTCCTTCGCCACCTATGGAAATATTCAACTCATTCATTTTTTGAACAACATGCGCTTCCCCAATCCTTGTTCTTATAGTTTTGTTTGTAATATCATCAAGCATCATTGAGGTTGATAGATTAGTTACAACCATACTTTCTTGAAAATTCAAATAATTTTTTACTGCTAAAACTAATGTATATTCCTCTCCAATTGCTTTTCCTTTATTAGAAACTATTGATAATCTATCTCCATCGGGATCTGTAGCAAATCCAATATCAGCACCAACCTCTAAAACTTTTTGCTCCAAAGCATCTAAATTTTCAGCTAGTGGCTCTGGTATTCTAGAAAAATATCCATCTCCACTACAATTCATTGTTATAACTTCACAATCTAATCGCTCACAAAGCATTGGTAGAATAAATGACCCTGCTCCATTTACAGCATCAATTACAACTTTAAAGTTATTTTTTCGAATATTATCTGTGTCGATACATTTTGCAGCTAAAACTTTATCTATATGCTCTTCATTTGCTGTGGAATAGTCTGAAACTACTCCAAGTGAATCAGGTGGTTCTATTGAAACATTCCGATCGACTGCTTTAAATAATTCTTCACATTGCTCAGGACTTAAAAATGTCCCATCTGTTTGCAGGAACTTTAATCCGTTGTACTCAGATGGATTATGACTAGCTGTAATTACAATACCACCATCAAAATTTTCTTTTTCAGTCATGACTTGCATTGTAGGAGTTGTTGCAAGACCACAGTTTTCAACATTGATTCCATTTTTATGAAACGAATCAATTACCCATTGAGAAATTTGCTTCCCTGAAGGTCTGCCATCTCTTCCAATAACACATGATTTTATATTTTGAGTAGAAATAAATGCAGAAATGTAATTATCAATTAATTCAGGGGTAAAATGATCTTCAGCTATTCCTCTAAGACCGGATGCACTTCTAATTAACATAGTTGTAGATTAGAACTTTTTTATTAGAATTGAAAGAGGAGATATAGACTATTAGTTATTAAACTTTGCTAGTCTTACTGCTCTTCTAATGGTTTGTTTTTTGGCAATTCTCTTTGTAACGCTAGGCTTTTCATAAAAAGCTTTTCTTTTAACGTCTTTAAGCACACCAGAACGTTCCCATTTCTTTTTGAAACGTCTAAGTGCTCTCTCTAAAGATTCATTGTCTTTTATGTTTACTTCAATCATCGTGCGGAAACTTAGTGATAAAATTCAAAAATGCCAATTAGGATATAATATTCTTAGAAATGTCCAAAAATTCATCTATTGTAAGCTGTTCTGGTCTTCTTTGAAAATCAACCTCACACTTATCTCTATTAACGTCTAATGCAGAAAGGGAATTTCTTAACATTTTTCTTCTTTGATTAAAAGCCATACGAACTACCTGACTATATTTCTTTGAATCAATTTTACTTAAATCATATTTATCATTCTTTTTAATTGATATAAAGGCTGATTCAACTTTTGGCTTTGGATTGAATACATTTGGAGAAATATAAAAACATATTTTTATATTAAAATACAAGCCAGTCATAACAGTGATTCGACTATAATCTTTGGTTCCAATATCTGCTATTAATCTTTGAGCGACTTCTTTTTGAACCATCAGATATGATTCACTCCAATAAGGCAAGTGATCAATAAGCCAAAAGATAATGGGAGAAGTAATATTATATGGAATATTACCAATGACCTTTGGATTATTTAAACCTAATTCCTGAAGATTAGTTTTTAAAATATCTTGATTAAAGATTTCAAATGGTGAAAGTAATGGATTTTGAGTAATTACTTGAATTAGTTCAGGATCAATCTCAACCATTTTTAACGTTTTAGTTTTTTGAATAATTTTTTCAGATAGGGCACCATGTCCTGGGCCTATTTCTAATATTTCATCATCTTTTTTGATATCAATGGTTTTGATTATTTTTTCTAATAGATTATTGTCAACTAGAAAATTTTGTCCCCATTTCTTTTTTGCAAAAACCATTTATATATTAAAAAATTGTTCCGCATTTTTTGAAGTAGATAATGCAATCTGCTCTAAAGTTTGACCTCTTAATTCAGCAATTTTTTCGGCTATCGTCAATACGTATTTTGGTTCATTTTTACTACCTCTAAATGGATGAGGTGCTAAAAATGGACAATCAGTTTCAAGCATAAAATCATTAATTGAAATATTTTCTACCACTTCTGTATTTGTAGCATTTTTAAAAGTTACATTTCCTGAAAAAGAAATTTTGATTCCAAGAGATATTAGTTTTTTTGCGAAATCTAAATTGCTTGAAAAACAATGAGATAATGCTCTATGAAAACTTTATTGCTTTCAGATAATTTTTCAAGCTCGAGCAAATAATTTTTTGGAACATCTTTTGAATCATGAGGATGAATACCTACTGTAGCAAAAACATTGTCATACTGCTCTGCGATTTCTACTGACTTTAATGAAGTCTCAAGATCTGTACCTATACAAATAGTTTTTTTAACATTATTAGATTCTGCTAACTTCAGAACTTCAGATAAATTCTCATACATATTATCATAATAAAGATGTGCATGTGTATCAATTAATAGCATTAACTGATTCTCGGAAAAATAGGCTTTGAAATAGAAATCTTTGATCCTGATTCTAATTTACCCCAAACTAATTCTACATCATTAGTACCTAGAATATCTAAAATATCCTTGGTTTTTGAAGGCATTACAGGAGATAACATTACAGCAGCTAACCTCAAGGATTCTGCGCAATGGTATAGTATATTTCCAGCCTGCACTTTGTCACTTTTTACTAATTTCCATGGTTCGTTTTGTTCCATAAAAACATTAATGCTACGAATGAAAGTCATTATATCATTAATTACTTTATCAATCTCTAAATTATCTAATTGTTCTTTTAAAACTATTTTCTGAAAATTGGTAGAAAGATCAGATTCTGCTAAACTGCATTCTGGAATTTTTTCATCAAAATTATTCTTTATTAAAGTTGAAACTCTGCTCACTAAATTGCCAAAATCATTAGCTAAGTCACTATTATATTTTTTTTCAAAAGATTCTGATGAAAATGTTGCATCCATACCTAAAACCATTTCAGACATAAGATAATATCTTACAGAATCAACTCCGAAGTCATCTATTAACATTAAGGGACTTACAACATTTCCTAATGATTTACTCATTTTCTGATCGTCAGTCAGCCACCACCCATGTGCAAAAATTCTTTGCGGTAATGGCAATCCTAATGATAGCAACATTGTAGGCCAATAAACCGAATGGGTAGTTAAAATATCCTTACCAATTAAATGAACATCTGCAGGCCATAAAGAAGAAAACTGCTCATCATTGCTATATGCTCCAATAGCTGATATATAATTGATTAGTGCATCAAACCATACATATGTGACATAATTATCATCAAAAGGTAGTTCTATTCCCCACTCAAGTCGAGATTTTGGTCTTGAAATGCAAAGATCAGACAATTCATTTTTAAGAAAACCAAGCACCTCATTCTTTCTACTTTTTGGCTGAATTAACAATTCATCTTTTTCAATTTTATCTATTAAGGTTGCTTGGTATTTACTCATTCTGAAAAAATAATTTTTTTCTTTTATTTGTTTTACCTGACCAAATTGACCAGAATCAAGCTCCTTTTCTGTAATAAACCTTTCTTCAGATATTGAATACCATCCTTCGTACTCGTCCATATAAATATCACCTGATTCATGAACTTTTGTTAAAATTTGTTGAACAATCTTTGTATGTCTATGCTCCGTAGTCCTAATAAAATCAGAATAGTTGATATTTAATTTTTTCCACAAATCTATAAATGCTGGAGCCATTGAATCGCAGTGATCCTGAGGTGCCTTTCCATTTTTTTCTGCTGCTTGCTGAACTTTTAACCCATGCTCATCTAATCCAGTTAAAAAAGTGGGTTTTTCTCCTATTAAATCCCTAAATCTTGAAATGGTATCTGCAAGTATTGTTGTATATGCATGGCCAATATGAGGCTTATCATTCACATAATATATTGGTGTAGTTATATAATACTTTTCCATGTGCTAATTTAACGCCTTATTTGAATTAATAATCATGTTCATTAATGATAACCTGGGATTTGCATTACCATCAAGCACACTTATTAGCTTTTCAATGTTTTCAATTAATTTGATATGATCCATATTTTTATATTTTTTATTAATAATTAATGCTAGTTCTTCAAATTCCTCAAATTCAATATCATAACCAACGGACTGATTAATCATTGAAATGAGCTTAATGAACTTCCTAATTACTGATAGGTGAAAATCAAATTCATTTCTTGAGGAATTATAAAGTCTTTCGATTCTATCAATAAAACCTGAAATAGATTCTGCATTCTTATATCTAATTGCATTAAAATAATCTTTTATACAATCTAGAATTTCCTCTTTGTCAAAAGAATTAAGTGAATTGAGTGCATTTAAATTATTATCTGTAATAAAAGAAATGAAATTTGAAGATAATTGGTTGTTTTTTGTAAAAAATTGTGCAATTGAGTCATTTGTTAATCTAGGAACATATACAGACTGACATCGTGACTTAATTGTTGGCATTACCTTATCAATATAATCAGTTACTAAAATAAATGTAGTATTGCTAGGTGGTTCTTCTAACACTTTTAAAAGCATATTTGCTGATTCACCACTTCCATGAGATAATGCTTCAGAGTTAAAAATTACTACAATCTTTCTACTAGCGGTCTTAAAGTATATTTTCTCTTTTAAATTATTAATTGTTTCAACAGGAATATTATTACTATCAGATAAAACCTTTTTAAAAAAAGGATTATACATTTTATTACTTAAAAATTCTTTCCATTGATTATACTCATCAGTTTCAAATGTTTTGCTTTTAAATAAATTCTGGTAAAAATCTTTTGATGCTGGAGCAATGAAAGTAATATTTTCGCTAGAAACCAAATCAGTTATTTTTGATGATAAAATCTGAGCCACGAAGTGCAATGCTAAGGCTTCTTTACCTGAGCCAGATGGTCCATGAATGATGTAAGCATTTGAAATTTTTTCTTCTTTTATGGCATTTTCAAACTTTTGCCATGATCCACTTTGTATTTGACTAATTTCCATTAACTAACCATTTTTCTGGATTTAATTTTTGATTATTACCCCAAATTTCAAAATGAATAATATTATCATTTGATACATAGCCAATATTTTGGCCTTCTTTAACATTCATATTTTCTGATATTAGTAAATTTTCTAAATGAGTAAAAACAGTGTAGTAACTATTGTTGTGATCGATAATCACAGTAGTCCCATATCCAGCTATAAATGTAATGGTTGATACATATCCATCAAAGACACTTTTAACTGGAAGTGTTGCTCTTGCGCTAATATCAATACCCGGATTATCTAAAGTAGTATTTAAACGAGGATTCCATTGTGGTCCAAATGATTTAACGACTTTCCCCTGAACAGGCCACTTCATTCTCTTCCTTTTTGAGTTGCTTCAGTAACTTTTCTTGATATTTTTTTTTCTGATTTAAGCTAGATATTTCTGTTTTTTTGTAATTTTTACTTTCTTCAACCTTGTCAAGTAGTCCAGAAATTTCAGAAGTTTTTTGTCTATTAAACTTTTGTGTAGTTTTTATTTTATTAACAGACTTTTGATTTATTTCTGAAATTATATTAAAGTATTTTAGACGGTAAATCATCTGCGAAAAACTTTTGGAATTAAAGATGTAATTTGAAAGATCATTATTTCTATTTTTATAAAGACTTATTGATCTTATTTCATAAGATTTTTTTATGTCATTAATGGATTGATTATTTCTGATGATTGCATTTTCAAGATTCACTAATTGCTTATTATAAAGACTTATTTTTTTGTTATATGCGTTAATTAATGCATTAGAGTTTTTAATATTTCTTCTTGTTAACTCAATTATATCTTTTGTTTTTTTTGATTGAGTTTTCAATTTTTCAACTTCTTTATTTCCTGAATTGATAGAAGCTTTAAGTCTATTAATCTGTTCTTCAGTATCTTTAATTGATTTATCAAAGCTTTGATCTTGATTAAATGCTAATGAAGTTATCAAAAGTATTATGAGATAAAATTTAAGTTTTTTCATTTAAATAAAATTAAAACCTAAATTGTTAATAATGATTAAAAAACTAAATATAACTGCATTATTAATAATGTTAATGTTCATCAATCAATTATTTGCTCAATCAGATAAAATATTATTATATGGAAATTGTAATATTGATGAAGCAAATAAATTATCAGAATACCTTAAAACTACTTCAAATATTGATTTAGCATTTGAAATAAATGATGAAGCTAATTTAGTATTTTCAAAATATTCTTTAATATTCCTATGTGGTAATTCTTATTTAAAATTATCAGAAACTCATATTAAGGAGTTAAATAGAATGATTTTGAATGGAAGTTTATTATTAATTGATAATTATAAGTCTGATTATACATTATCAATCTTTCTTAAAAAACTGTTAGCCGAATATCCTGAAAAAAATAATTCCATTTCAGAAGTTTTGAAAAATAATCCTTATAGAGTGAATTTTGAGCAATCACAGTTTGACACGAAACAAGTATACATTAGTGAAAAGCTTCGAGTTTTAGCTTTAAAAGAAAAAAGTATTTTTGAAAGTGAAATTAATGAGGATAACAACTTAAGATTGGGCTCTAGTATTATAT
>LULO01000949.1_pt1 | contig 14847 bp, 8 predicted proteins | sample 728121 | NCBI WGS metagenome assembly LULO01 (sample SAMN03860287, study PRJNA289734) | marine metagenome | biome: seawater column; feature: ocean; material: water; isolation source: Red Sea water column Station 149 - depth 50m | place: Saudi Arabia: Red Sea | collected 2011-10-15 | depth 50 m | reverse complement strand
CTAGTTAAAAATTTAAATACATTTCCAATAACTTCAAAATGATTTCCATAAGTTTTTTTAACAAAATCAGGTATTTGGCAACATTCCCACAAGAGCATTAAAGTTTTCTTATCAAATTCTTTATTTAAAATTTTTTGATCTTTTAAAAAATATTTAAGTGCTTTTTCATCCTCACATTCATGAATTTTTCTTAGCCATTCCACCTGAGGTTTTTCCTCTAAACTTTTAATTAAACTAATTGGGTTATTGAAATTAAGATTTGAATTTCTCCAAAACAAAGTTCTTATTTCTTCAAATTTATGATTTTCTAATAATTCTACCTCTTCTGGAGATATTTCTTTACAATCACCAGTAATACCAAAACTTCCATCGTTAAGGTATCGACCAGCTCTACCGGCTATTTGACCTATTTCAGATAAATTTAATCTTCTTAATTTTTTTCCATCAAATTTCTTAACATTTGAAAAATAAACAAAATCTAAATCCATGTTTATTCCCATCCCAATTGCATCTGTTGCAACTAGGAAATCAACATCCCCAGATTGATATAATTCAACTTGAGCATTTCTTGTTTTTGGACTTAGTGATCCCATTACAATAGCGGCACCACCCTTTTGTCTTCTTATTAACTCAGCAATGGCGTAAACCTCCTCTGCTGAAAACGCAATGATTGCTGTTTTTCTGTCAATTCTAGATATTTTTTTATGACCAGCGTAGGTAAGTTTAGATAGTCTTTCTCTATTTATAAATTCAATATCTCCATCTAATTTTGAAATAATATTTTTAATGGTACTTGAGCCCATTAGCATTGTAAGTTTTTCTCCCCTCATATTTAAAAGTCTATCAGTAAAAATATGACCTCTTTCATGATCAGAGCACATTTGAATCTCGTCTACGCCAACAAACTCAAGATGTTTGTCAATTGGCATGGATTCCACTGTGCATAAAAAATATTTTGCATTAGATGGGATTATTTTTTCTTCTCCAGTTATAAGTGCAACTTTATCTAAACTTATTTTCTTGATTACTTTGTCATATACTTCTCTTGCAAGTAATCTAAGTGGAAATCCAATCATGCCACTCTCAAAAGAAAGCATGGTTTCGATAGCAAGATGGGTTTTGCCTGTATTTGTAGGACCGAGAACAGCTGTAATTTTATTTTTAGTCATTTCTATCTTTTGTGCTTCTTTTTTTTTACCTACCAGATATTGTTACTGCTAAAGAACAAAAATAGACTAAAACATGACCGAATCGGAGGGTAAAAAGTTCTCATTTTCTTTTAAATGTTAGTGAGATTATCATAAATAAGATTAATTCTATAACAGTAATTTAATTTAATAAAATGAGTAAAAAACTTTGGCAACCTTCTCTAATTGTAAAAAAAAATTCAAATTTATTTGCTTTTGAAAATTACATTTCAAAAAAATTAAAAATAAAATTTAATAGAAATTATAAAAAATTATTAAATTGGAGTATTAAAAATTCACCTGAGTTTTGGAGTAGATTTTGGGATTTTAGCAAAATAAAGGGATTTAAAAGTAATAAAAATTTCAGAAAATCAAAGACTTTTTATAAAAATTTATTTTTACCAGGTAGCAGACTAAATTTTGGTGAAAATTTATTATCTAAAAACAACAATGAAAAAGCAGTAACCTTTATTAGTGAAAATGGATTTAGAGAAGAAAGATCATGGAGACAATTAAATTTAAATACTAATAAAATTTCAAAGTTTCTAAAAAAAATAAATATTAAAAAAGGAGATAGAGTAGCTGCATATATGCCAAATACTATTGAAACTGTTGAAGCATTCATTGCTACAACTTCTTTGGGAGGTATTTGGTCTTCTTGTAGTCCTGATTTTGGATCTAAAGGTGTTATAGAAAGATTTTCTCAAATTAATCCAAAAGTTTTATTCATTACTGATCAGTATTTTTATAATGGAAAAAAAATAGATATTTTAAATAGACTTCCAGAGATTTTAAAATTAATCCCATCAATTAAAAGTGTTGTAATTAGTAACTATCCTGGAAAAAAGTTTATTAAAAATAAATATAAATTTAAAAAAATTAATTTATTTAAATGGAATGAATTAATGCAAACTAATACTGAAAAAATTGATTTCAAAAGATTTGATTTTGAAACAGAGTTAGCAATATTATATTCAAGTGGAACTACTGGAAAACCTAAATGTATTTGTCATCGATCTGGTGGTGTTTTAATCCAGCATATGAAGGAACATCAATTACATTGTAATATTAAAGAAAATGATAACGTTTTTTATTTTACCACATGTGGATGGATGATGTGGAATTGGTTAGTTAGTTCATTAGCTTCGAAGGCATCTATTGTTCTTTTTGATGGATCTCCAATGTTTAAATCATCCGATTTGCTTTTGAAAATAGCACAAAGAGAAAAAATAACTTTATTTGGAATAAGTGCGAAGTATGTAGATGCTTTAAGAAAATTTAAACCAAAATTAAAATATAAATTTAAACTAAATAAACTAAGAACAATTTGTTCAACTGGCTCACCTCTTTCAGAAGAAAGTTTTAAATATGTTTATAAGCATATTAAAAAAAATGTGCACTTGTCATCTATTTCTGGTGGTACCGATATTGTTTCGTGCTTCGTATTAGGAAATTTATATCAGCCAGTGAATATAGGAGAAATACAAAACAATGGTTTGGCTTTAGATGTAGATGTTTTAAGTGATAAAGGGAAGTCTTTAAAAAATAGTAAAGGAGAACTTGTCTGTAAAAATCCTTTTCCATCAATGCCTTTAAAGTTTTGGAATGATAAAAATGATATTAAACTTAAGAGTGCTTATTTTAATAAATTTAAAAATATATGGCATCATGGAGATTACGCAGAGATAAAAAATAGTGGTGGATATATAATTCATGGAAGATCAGATACCACTTTAAATCCAGGAGGTGTAAGACTTGGAACAGCAGAGATATATTCAGAAGTTGAAAAGTTTAAAGAAATAAAAGAGTCTATTGTTGTAGGACAATCATGGGATAATGATGTTAGAATAGTTTTATTTATTGTAATGAGCAAAAATTATTCATTAACAGCAGAATTAATTAACAAAATTAAATTACAAATAAAAAAAAATGCATCTCCTAGACATGTTCCAAGTAAAATTATTGTTGTAAAAGATATACCTCGAACAAAAAGTGGCAAAATAGTTGAACTTGCAGTTAAAAGTAAGATAGAAGGAAGTCAAATTAAAAACATTGAAGCTTTAGCAAATCCCGAAGCTCTTGAACAATTTAATAATTTAAAAGAATTGAGCAATTAAATGTTAAAAAATCTTGTCAAAGACCTGAGGCCTTCATCTACTCTTGCAATTAACGAAACTTCAAAACAATTAGAACAACAAGGAAAAAAAATCTTTAAATTTGGTTTTGGACAATCACCATTTAAAGTACCTGAAGATGTTGTTGAAGAATTAAAAAGTAATGCCTATCAAAACAAATATCTACCCATGCAGGGCCTTGAGGAATTAAGGGAAGCTGTAGCGAAATATTCATCTAAAAAGAAAAATTATAACTACAAAGCTAACAATGTAATTATTGGACCAGGATCTAAAGAATTAATGTTTTTATTACATGTAATTTTTGATGGTGAAATTATATTGCCAGCACCCAGTTGGGTTTCATATGCACCACAAGCTATTTTAGGGAGAAATAAAATTCAAATTCTCCAAACAGAAAGAGAAAACAACTGGTTTCCTACTGGAGCACAAATTGAGAAAATCATATCAAAAGATAAAGATAAAAATTATTTATTATTTTTAAATTCACCGAACAATCCTTCCGGACAGGTTTGTAACAAATTAGAAGAAATTTCAGAAATTGCCAAAAAGTATAATCTTATAATTTTATCAGATGAAATATATTCAGAATTAACATTTTCGAAAAATTTTAAATCTATCTCAAGTTATTGTCCTGAAAAAACTATTATTAGTACTGGACTTAGTAAATGGTGTGGTGCAGGGGGATGGAGACTTGGTTATTTTATAATTCCAGATGAATTGAATAATATAAAAAATATGATCAATGTATTAGCTAGTGAAACTTTTTCTGCTGTGAGCGCACCTATTCAGTATGCAGCAATCAAAGCTTACGAAAATGATCATTCAAATTATATTACAAAATCAGTAAATATTTTAAGTGCAGTTGGTAAATATGTTTTTTCAAATTTAAAATCAAACAAGGTATTGATTAATGAACCTCATGGAGGATTTTATTTAATGCCAGAATTTTTAAATAACAAATTTAAAACTTCATCAGATATGTGTAAGGATATATTAAATAATACAGGAGTTGCTTTATTACCAGGTTCTGATTTTGGGTTTAATCCAGATAAAATGTTAGCAAGGTTAAGTTTTACAGATTTTGATGGACAAGAGTTTATGAAAAATATTGATGAAACTAAAAAAATTGATGAAAATATAATTAATAAGTTTGCACCAAAAGTAGTTGAAGGTGTTAATAAGCTTAAGAATTGGTCAGAAAACTTATAAAATCACTCTGTACACCTACGATTATTTTTTGTTAGAATAAACTTATAAAAATAACGACATATAAATAGAGGGGTAAACAATGAAAAAAATAATCACATCTCTATCAAGTGCTTTACTGATTTTATTTGCATCATTGTCTTTGACAACTGTTGCTAAATCAGCTGAGTTCTTTACGATAGGAACAGGCGGACCTACAGGAGTATATTTCCAAACAGGGAACGCTATATGTAAAATGCTTCACAAATCAGCAATTAGTGCTGAACATGGTAGAAAAAAAGGTACAGCTAAAGCTTATAGATGTACTGCTCCATCCACTGGTGGATCTAACTACAATATTGGTCAGATAGCAGCTGGAGAATTCCAATTTGGTGTAGCGCAATCAGACTGGCAGTATCATGCTGTTAATGGATCTAGTAAATGGGAAGGAAAACAATTTAGTAATTTGAGAGCAGTTTTCTCAGTTCACAATGAGCCTTTTCAAATTTGGGCTAGAAAAAAAGCAAAAATTAAAGATTTTGCTGGATTAAAAGGAAAAGTAGTTAACATCGGTAATCCTGGTTCAGGTCAAAGAGGAACTATGGAAGAACTGATGAAAGCAATGGGTGTTGATAATAGTTTCTTTAAATCAACAACTGAACTTACTTCTTCTGAACAAGTTAAAGCGCTATGCGACGGAAAAATAGATGCATTTGGTTATTCTGTTGGATTTCCAAATGGTGCTATGGAACAAGCAGCAACTTGTGCAGCTAAAGCATCTCCAATTAATTTAACAGGTTCTGAGGTTCAAGGTTTAATTGATGGTGCAGATTATTATGCACAGGCAGTAATACCTAAAGGAACTTACACAGGTCAGAAAAAAGATGCTACAACTTTTGGTGTAAAAGCTACTGTTGTTACTTCTGCAGATGTTTCTGAAGAGCTTGTTTATTTAGTTACAAAAGCTGTGATGGAAAATTTTGATGATTTCAAAAAACAACATCCAGCATTTGGATTCTTGGAAAAGAAAAACATGATTAAAGATGGTTTATCTGCTCCATTACATCCAGGTGCAATAAAATACTATAAAGAAGCTGGGTTAATGTAATCCAATTTTTATTAATTAAAAAGGCCTGGTAATTTTTACCGGGCCTTTTTTTTATGGTATGAATAATTTTAATGAGCGACTCAATCAGCAGTAAAATTAAAAATAAAATAAGCGAAGACTTATCACCAACTAGAAATATTACTGGTTTTCATTTGAAAATTGTTTCAGCAATAGCAATTATTTGGTCATTATTTCAACTTTGGTACGCTTCACCATTTCCATTTATGTTAAATTTTGGAATGTTTAAGGGATTGCCAGCAAGAGCAATTCATTTAGGTTTTGCTTTAACTTTAGCCTTTTTAATTTACCCAATCTCAAAAGGTAAGAAAATTTCGTTTTTTGATGTTTTGATCAGTTTTATGGGAGCGATATCGTGTCTTTATATTTATTTTTTTTATGATCAGTTGGTTGAAAGAGGGGGTGTTCTTTTAAATCTGAAGATATCAGAAACATTAAATTTTCCGTTAGAATTGATTTTAGGAGGATGTGGAATTTTAATTCTTTTAGAGGCCACCAGAAGAGCAATTGGTTTACCTTTGGTAATTATAGCTAGTTGTTTTCTATTGTTTTCATACTTTGGAAGGTATGCGCCTGAAATAATATCGCATGGTGGTTTATCTTTAAATAGACTTGTAGGCTTCCAGTGGCTTGATCAAGAAGCAATTTTTGGAATTCCGATTGGGGTATCAGTAGATTTTATTTTCCTATTTGTTTTATTTGGCGCTTTGCTTGAAACTGCTGGTGGTGGAAAATATTTTTTAGATCTTGCTTTTGCAATGGTTGGAAAAATGAGAGGAGGACCTGCAAAGGCAGCAATATTAGGCTCAGGTATGACTGGATTAATTTCGGGATCTTCAATTGCAAACACAGTTACTACTGGAACTTTTACAATTCCAATTATGAAAAAAACTGGTTTTTCAAAAGAAAAAGCTGGTGCTATCGAGGTTTCCTCATCAGTCAATGGTCAGATCATGCCACCTGTCATGGGCGCGGCTGCATTCGTAATGGCAAGTTTTATTGGTGTAACTTACTTTGAAATAGTTAAACATGCTTTCTTACCAGCAATTATTTCTTACATAGCATTATTTTATATTTTTTTTATCTGGGATACATTTTTTAATACCAATTTTTGTTTTAATTTATACTTTGGTTTATTTAAGATTTACTGCCTCATATTCAATTTTTTATGCAACCATTACTTTGGTTTTAGTCAATTTAATAAATTTGTTAATTAAAAATGAAATTAAAAAAGATGCTCTTAAAGAATGGTTTAATCAAACAATAGTTGGTTTTGAAAAAGGCGCTTTAAATATGGTTGCTGTTGGTATAGCGATTGCAACTGCAGGAATTATTGTTGGTGCAGTTGGATCTACAGGCTTAAGTACTAATTTAATAATAGTTATAGAATCTATAGCTAAAGATAACGTTACTATATTATTATTTTTAACAATTATTTTGTGCTTACTTTTAGGAATGGGTTTGCCAACAACGGCAAATTATGTTGTTGTTGCTTCTTTAATGGCGACTGTGTTAGTGGATGTTGGGAATGCCTCAGGTTTTATTTTTCCGTTAATTGCAGTTCATTTATTTGTCTTTTATTTTGGCTTAATGGCTGATGTAACGCCACCAGTGGGACTTGCCTCTTATGCAGCTGCAGGAATATCTGGTGGAGATCCCTTAAGAACAGGGGTGCAAGCTTTTTGGTATAGTTTAAGAACAGGAATTTTGCCAATTGTATTCTTATTTAACCATGAACTTTTACTTATTGGTATTGAAAATATTTGGCATGGATTGATTGTAATTATAACTTCTTTAATTGGGATTTTAGTATTTACCTCAGCCACTCAAGGATGGTTTATTAATAAACTTAAATGGTATGAAATAATTATTTTTTTAGTAATTTCTATTTCCTTGTTATCACCCGACTTTGTTTTAAACAAATTTTATCCAAAATATAATTATGAGGAAATTACTAAAATTAATTCAATGAAATTAGACTCAACAAAAGAAATTCAAATTAAAATAACAAGGCCTAGTTTATACGGAGAAAGATATAAGTTATTTGTGATATCAAAAAATACTTTTGAGGATAAATTTACTTTAGAGGACTATGGAATTACATTAATGAAACAAGATGATAAAGTTGTTGTTGATAATTTGAAATGGAATGGAGAAGCAAAAAAAAGTGGTTTTGAAATGGGAGACTATATAAGTGAATTTAAAATTGAAAATTCAGATAGACCATCCAAAAATATCGTTTATCCTATAGCAATATTATTGTTAGTAGTATTTGGCTACTTTAACCTAAAAAGAAAAGAGTAAAATTACCCACCTGGACCTAAATTAGAAGGCTTTATTTTAATAATTTTCCATACTCCAGATGCAGAGGTAATTATTTTATCATTACACTTTACAAGAGTATTTGTTTTTTTTAAAATTTTTGTATGTCCAATAATTTCATCTCCAACTTTTGAAGCGCCTATAAATTTTATATCTAAAGAGATAGTTACACATGGAGCATTTCCTGCAGCTCTATGTGCGGCTGTTCCTGCTCCTGCATCTATTAAAGCAGATAAATAACCCCCATGAGTTATTCCAGCAGCATTTAAATGATTTTCATTAATTATAGATTTAAATTCATATTCATTTTCTGAAATAGCTCTAAATAAAACACCTCCATTGTGTTTCATAAATCCAGGTTTAATACTTATTTGCTCAAATTCATTGCTCATAATTTTTTATAATACAAAAGTTAAAATTAATAAAATAATTAAAATAATTATAAAAAAATAAATTACTGATTTTTGTAAAGATGCATTCAAAAGCCAATTAAACATTTTTATTTCCTTTTTGGTGGACCGCCCAGAACTCGAATCTGGAATCTCCCGGTTCGTAGCCGAGCGCCTTATCCAATTTGGCCAGCGGTCCCTTTAAATAATATATCTCATATATCAAAGTTTTTGATGTAATTTAACTTATAAAATATTATGTTAATTACTTTATGAGCAAAAATTCTAGCGATGTTGTTATTACTTCAGCACTAAGAACTCCAATTGGAAGATACAAAGGGTCGTTAAAAAATCTTAGCGCATCAAAATTAGGATCAATAGCAATTAAAGAGGTAATTTATAAATCAAAATTAGATTTAGAGGAGATTGATGAAGTAATTATGGGGCACGTTTTAACTTCTGGACTTGGTCAAAATCCTGCTAGACAAGCTTCAATCGGTGCAGGAGTACCGGTTTCTAAACCTGCTCATATTGTTAATCAGGTTTGTGGATCTGGATTAAGATCTGTTGTTTCAGGATATCAATCAATAAGTTTAGGAGAAAATAAAATAGTCATTGCAGGCGGTCAAGAAAATATGTCTCGAGCAACTCATGCAATTTATTATAGAGAAGATAAAAAATTTTCTGAAAACAAATTAGTAGATACAATGATAAAAGATGGTCTACTCGATTCATTTAATGATTATCATATGGGTGTTACAGCTGAGAATGTTGCTGAAAAATATAAAATTTCTAGAGATGAACAAGATAATTTTTCTTTAAATTCTCAGAAAAAAACAGAAAAAGCTTATAGCGAAAATAAATTTAAAGATGAGCTGATTAAATTACAAATTGAAGATGGTGATAAAAAATTTATTTTTGAAAAAGATGAACATCCTAGAGAAAATTTAAGTATAGACGATCTAAGAAAATTAAAAACAGTATTTAAAGAAAATGGGACTGTAACACCTGGAAATTCCTCAGGTATAAATGATGGTGCTGCGGCCTTAGTTTTAATGTCTAGAGAGCAAGCAGAAAAAAAATCATTAGAGTCATTGGTTAAAATTGTATCTTGGGCAACTTGTGGGGTTGAGCCTTCATTAATGGGACTAGGACCCATACCTTCAATTCAAGAAGCATTATCTAAAGCAAATTGGAAAATAGATGAAGTGGATTTATTTGAAATTAATGAGGCTTTTGCAGCACAAAGTGTTGCGGTAATTAAAGAATTAAAAATCCCTGAACAAAAAGTTAATGTTAATGGAGGAGCAATCGCTCTAGGTCATCCGATTGGAGCTTCTGGGGCAAGAATTTTGGTTACACTTATCCATGAAATGATCAAGCAAGATAAAAAAAAAGGTTGTGCGGCACTCTGTATTGGTGGTGGTATGGGGATAGAAAATTACTTGTTCCTGACATTGGTGACTTTGAAAATGTTGAGGTTATAGAGATACTTGTAAAACCTGGTGATCAAATTAAAGAAAATGATCCAATAGTTACAATTGAAAGTGACAAATCAAGTGTTGAAATCCCTTCTACAATTGCTGGAAAAGTAGATAGTTTAGCAGTTAAAGTTGGTGATAAAGTTTCTAAAGGTGATTTATTGCTTAATCTTACATCATCACCAAAAACATCATCAGAAAGCACTCTTCCAAAAGATACAGAAAATATAATTAAACAAGCTGAAGAAGCAATGGCTGAAAAAAAAGAGGAAGAAAAAATTATATCTGAACCAATAATTGAGAAAAAACAATCTACAATACAAGTAGTTAATGGGACTGATATTGATCCGCTTGAAACTCAAGATTGGTTGGAGTCTTTATCAGCAGTTATTTCAAAAGATGGAAATCAAAGAGCTCATTTTTTGATTAAAGAACTAATTAACAAAGCTTATCGAGAAGGAGCGAATATTCCTTATACTCAAAATACACCTTACATTAATACAATACCCCCAGAGGCTGAAGTAAAGTCTAGTGGTGATCAAAATATTGAAAGAAGAATTAGATCGTTAATTAGATGGAATGCAGCAGCGATGGTAGTTCGAGCAAATAAAAAACACCCTGAACTTGGTGGACACATTGGTACATTTGCATCTGCTGCAACATTATACGATGTTGGCATGAACCATTTTTGGAGAGCAAAAAATAATAAATTTGGTGGAGATTTAATTTATTTCCAAGGGCATAGTGCTCCAGGAATGTATGCAAGAGCCTTCTTAGAAGGTAGATTAAATGAGAAACAATTAGATAGTTTTAGACAAGAGGTAAAGCCTGGAGGTCTATCGTCATATCCACACCCATGGTTAATGCCAAAATTTTGGCAGTTCCCCACAGTATCGATGGGGTTAGGCCCCATGCTTGCTATATATCAAGCCAGATACATGAAATATTTAATCAATAGAGGTTTGATTAAAGATGAAGGAAGAAAAGTGTGGGCCTTTTTAGGTGATGGAGAAATGGATGAGCCAGAGTCGATGGGAGCAATTGGGCTGGCTGCAAGAGAGAATTTAGATAATTTAATTTTTGTAGTTAATTGCAATCTTCAAAGATTGGACGGTCCAGTTAGAGGTAATGGAAAAATTATTCAAGAACTTGAAGGAAGTTTTAGAGGATCTGGGTGGAATGTAATAAAGGTAATTTGGGGATCGTATTGGGACTCATTGATAGCCAACGATAAAACTGGTCAATTAGTAAAAATTATGAATGAGACAGTAGATGGTGAGTATCAAGCAATGAAAGCAAGAGACGGCGCTTATGTAAGAGAAAAGTTTTTTGGAAAATCCCCTGAAACATTAGAATTAGTTTCAAGCATGTCTGATAAAGATATATGGCGACTCAATAGAGGTGGACATGATCCTCATAAAGTTTTTGCTGCATATGATAAGGCAACTAAAAATAAAGGAAGCCCAACAGTAATTATTGCTAAAACTATTAAAGGTTATGGAATGGGAAAATCCGGTGAAAGTGTAAATACTACTCATCAAACTAAAAAATTAGATGTTGATGACTTGATGTATTATAGAGATCGATTTGATGTTCCTTTAACAGATGAACAGGTAAGAAATATTGAATATTTTAAGCCTGAACCAATAAAAGCACCAACCAAAGATATTTTTGATTTTATGAAAGTATCGACTGGTGAAAAAGAAATGTCCACTACAATGGCACTTGTGAGAATGCTAACTAATTTATTAAGAGATAAAAATATATCTCCTAGATTAGTTCCAATTATTCCTGATGAAGCCAGAACTTTTGGAATGGAAGGTTTTTTTCAAAAAATTGGAATTTATGCACATGAGGGGCAAAAATATGAACCTGAAGATGCAGCTCAATTAAGTTCTTATAGAGAAGATAAAAGCGGTCAAGTTTTAGAGGAGGGTATCAATGAAGCAGGTGCTATGTCTTCATGGATTGCTGCTGCCACAGCATATACTAATCATGATATCGAAATGATCCCAATTTATATTTTTTATTCAATGTTTGGTTTCCAAAGAATAGGAGATCTAGCTTGGGCAGCCGGGGATAGTCAGGCTAGAGGATTTTTGGTAGGTGCAACAGCTGGAAGAACAACATTAGCTGGAGAAGGCTTACAACACCAAGATGGGCATAGTCATTTGATTGCATCAACTATTCCAAATTGTGTAACTTATGATCCTACATTTCATTATGAATTAGCGGTAATTTTTCGAGAAGGTCTAAGAAGAATGCATGAGAAAAATGAGAATGTTTTTTATTATATTACAACAATGAATGAAAATTACTCACACCCAGAAATGCCAAAAGATAAAAATTGTGAGGAAGGCATTTTAAAGGGCATGTATAAAATAAAAGAATTTAACAAATACAAAAAAACTAAAATCCAACTTTTAGGATCAGGAACAATCTTAAGAGAAATGATGTCTGCTGCAGAGATTTTACAAAATGATTATCAAATTGACAGTGAGATATGGAGTGTAACAAGTTTTAATGAATTAAGAAAAGATGGAATGGAGGTAGAAAGATTTAATCTTTTGAATCCTGATAAAGAACCTAAAAAATCTTATGTTGAGCAATGCCTGGGCCAAACAGAGGGCCCAATTATGGCTGCATCTGATTATATGAGAATGAATTCAGATCAAATCAGACCTTATACTAATAAAAGCTTTTATTCATTAGGAGCAGATGGTTTTGGAAGAAGTGATACAAGAAAAAATTTAAGAAAATTTTTTGAGGTAGATAAAGAACATTTGGTTGCTTATGGTTTAAGTATTTTAGCAAAAGAACAGCTTATTACTTCCAAACATGCAAAAGATGCAATGAAGAAGTATAATATTGATACTAACAAACCAATGCCAACAAAATTATAATGTCAGAAACTGAGATTAAAGTACCTAATATTGGAGATTTTAAAGATGTTGAGGTTATTGAGGTATTAGTTACCGAAGGTCAATCAATTAAAAAAAATGATGCCCTAATAACAATTGAAAGTGATAAATCTAGCGTAGAAATACCATCAAATTTAGAAGGTAAAATTAAAAATTTAAAAATAAAAGTAGGAGACAAAGTTTCTGAGGGCGACTTAATTTTAACTATAGATGATTCAGAAGTTAAAAAGGAAGAGATTAAAGAGAAACCAGAAATTGAAAAAGAGTCAAAAAATATTGAGGTAATAAAACCTGAAATCCAAGAAAAAACATTTTCTAAAAATAATATTTCAGACATTTCATCTGCAAGTCCAAAAGCTAGAAAATTTGCTAGAGAACTTGGTGTAGATATTAATCAAGTAGCGGGAAGTCAGAAAGATGGCAGAGTTGTTGAAGATGATATTAAAAAATTTGTTTCATCTAATTCAAAAAACAACGTTGTAGTAAAAGATAGTAAACCAGATAAAATTAAAAACGAATTTGAACATTCTGATTTTGGTGAAATAGAAATTAAAGACATACCAAGAGTAAAAAAATTATCATCAAAATATCTTACAAATTCATGGACAACAATTCCTCATGTTACAAATCACGATGAAGCCGACATAACGGAGATGGAAAGTTTTAGAAGTTCATTAACAGATATGTATACTGGAGAAAAAATTAAAATTACACCTCTAGCATTTATAATAAAGGCTTTAGTTGCATCTCTTAAGAAATTTCCTAGTTTTAATTCTTCTATCGACGAAATTGAGACTGGAAAAATGACTTTAAAAAAATATTACCATATTGGGATAGCAGTTGACACACCAAATGGATTAATGGTTCCAAAAATAAGAAATGCAAATAACAAAAAAATTTCTCTCATAAGTAAAGAATTAAAAGAGGTAAGTGAACTTTGTAGAAATTTAAAAATTGATAAAAAAGAATTGTTTGGTGGCTCGATGACGATTACGAGTTTAGGTGGTATAGGAGGTTCATTTTTTACTCCTATAATTAATTATCCTGAAGTTGCTATATTAGGAGTAGGAAGATCAGAAAAAAAACAAATTTTTATGAATGGAAAGTTCCAAACTAGGACTATGCTGCCAATTTCTTTATCTTATGATCACAGAATTATTGATGGTGCAGAAGCAGCTAGGTTTAACAATGATCTAAAAGAAAACTTAGGCAAGAATTTTGCCTATAAACTAGCTGTCTAATTAAAAATGAGTAAATCCATATCATTATTAAGTGCCTTATTGTGCACTTTTATTTGGGGTACAACTTTTATTGCCCAAGATACGGGCATGGATAATATTGGTCCTTTTACATTTAATGCTGTGAGGTTTTTTGTTGGTTTTCTAGCCATAATTCCACTTATGATTTTATTTGAATTAAAAAATTTTAAATCAGAATTTAAATTAGATAAAAAAACTTTCATAATTTATTCATTATTAATTGGAATTTCTTTATTCTTAGGCTCAGCACTACAACAAGTTGCTTTGCTTTATACAGATGTTGCAAATGCTGCTTTTTTTACAATTTTTTATGTTCCAATGGTACCGATTATCATTTTTTTGTTTGGTAAAAAATCAATGCATTGGAGTGTATGGCCTTCTGTAGTTCTATGTTTAATTGGAGGATATTTATTAACAAATTTTCATGATGCAACAGTAAGATTAGGAGATACTTTAGTTGTTCTCGGAGCTCTATTTTGGAGTACTCATATCATTTTTACTGGGATCATTATAACTAAATACAATCTTCCACTTACCTTAGGAGCTGCGCAGACTTTAATTGTGGCTATTTTTTCATTTATAATTGGAATTATTTATGAAGAATTTATTTTCAGCAATATTTTAATGGAAATTTATTCAATTTTATATGCAGGTATATTATCTGGTGGATTTGCATTTGTATTACAAATTTATGCCCAGCGTAATATTACTCCAGCACCTGCAGCTATAATTTTTTCTCTTGAAGGTGTATTTGCGACTATAGCTGCTTGGTTTATTTTAAATCAAATTCTAGATGTTAATAATTTACTTGGATGCTTTTTTATTCTATGTGGAGTTCTCTT
>LULO01001980.1_pt1 | contig 14885 bp, 20 predicted proteins | sample 728121 | NCBI WGS metagenome assembly LULO01 (sample SAMN03860287, study PRJNA289734) | marine metagenome | biome: seawater column; feature: ocean; material: water; isolation source: Red Sea water column Station 149 - depth 50m | place: Saudi Arabia: Red Sea | collected 2011-10-15 | depth 50 m | reverse complement strand
ATATAATCCCAAAACCATTTATTAGGATCGTTAGCATCTGATACAGGTCTTGGTTTTAGTTTTCTTATCTGTTTTTCAAACTCATCAGCAATAATCCAATCCATGTGTTTTAAAACTTGACCAGTTAGTTGGTTTTCAAAACCTGGACTTTTCATGTATAGAAACACCATAAACCCCGATCCAAATGTAATTCCTGATGTTATCAATGCCAAGACAGCTATAAAACGAGTCCTTATACGACTAGGAGTGCGTTCTAATTTTGTCATAAAGGTAACATTGGCCCTGTTACTTTTGGTAGCTTTTTCTCAATTTGATCTGGCATAATTTGATTTACAGACCCCATTATTTTCTCTAACATCATCGCCTCAAATTGTGGACTGCTTACCCACTTGTAAGTAGCGTACCCTGCCCCAATAGTTGTTAATGAAATTACGAATGATAAAATAGATAGAATAGATGAGATTTTATTTAGCATGATTAAAGAAATTTTGTTAAAAATGGCAACACCATTAACTTTAATTTGTTTTATGACCATAATGGCCTTATGCCCACTATATCTAACTATGGGAATATTAACTAGAACATTTACTGAAAAAACTAATTAGATTCTAAGGCTTTTACTTTAGCTGATAAATCTTTTACAGCTTCTACCAATACGCCAATAAGTCCACTATATTGTAGAGTTTTACTTCCTTCATCACCATGAACAAGCTCTGGGAATACTTTTTCTACATCTTGTGCTATTACACCCATTGAATCTATAGAGGCATTATCTAATTTATATCTATATCCTGTTATTTCTTGTAGTTTATCTAATGTGTTTGTAATTGGTTCTATATCGGATTTAAAAGCAATATCAGATGTTTCTGTCACTGTTCCCGTCACCGTCACACCTGAACTGGTTGTTTCCAATTTTTTACTTCCCGAATGGAAAAAAGAACAAGCTGAAGCAGGGCTAAAAATAGCAGAATTTGAATTATCGGAAGCATTTTTTATGGATAAGGTTGATGATAATAATTTCAACATTCCAGTTCCAGTGTCAGCAATAACGCTATGAGATGAATCGTGATAAATTTGTAAGTCATTTCCACCCCCAAAACTAGCTCTATTTACATTTACTCCTGTACTATCTGGAAACTGTATATTAAAACCATTAGTCGATAAACTAGCCCCTAAAGTTGGTGATGTGTCATCATTTAATGATGTACCTGTAAGGTTTGATCCGTCACCTGTGTAAGAAGTGGCTGCTACTGTACCTGTTACTGTTATTCCAGTTGCATCAACGGCTAATTTTGTTGTCAACGTGCCAGCAGTCATTACTTGCAAATTAAGTTTTCCATCTTCTGTTCCATCACTTGCATCAATAATTACAGATTCTATTGCTGCAAAATCAATCTCTTCTGGCGTACCAGCATCATTCTTCCCTCTATAAAAAATAGTTGATAATACATCATTATCCTGACCAGCTCCACTTGCCCCTCTTCTATGAAATAACATAATATTTGCACTACTCGCTGCATCATCAGCACTTGATTCAACTAATATAGCTTGACCTGTAAGGGATGTTGTTAAATGCAAAGGGTGTAGTGGATCTGCTTCACCAATTCCAACATTTGTATTTTTTAATCTTATCCTTGCTGCCAATGTTCCAGCAGCACTTGACATGATATCCAATATGCCATCTTCTGAGCCGTTTGTAGTTGTTTGTATAGAAGCAACTATACTTGCATAATCATGAGTATTACCAGCAGAATCTTCTCCTCTAAAAACAAAATTACCTATATTATCATCTGCTGCTGGCGAAGCTGAATTTCTAAATAAAACAAGATCAGGTGCGCTATCAGCACCAGTATTGCTATTTTCAATAATTACTTGGTCAGTTGTGTCTGTACTAAACAAATGTAATTGTGCGGCAGGGGTTCCAGATCCTAATTGAAATCCAGAAGTTGTAAAAGAACCAATCAAGGCTTGGTTTGCACTTATTCCAATTTCATTACTAGCAACTCTAAAAAAACCAGTAAGTCCATTATCATCAGTAAATCCTACGCTAGGACTAGACACTGTACCGTTAGGAATATTTTTTAAAACAGTTGTAAGTTGTATTTTTTTGTTTTTATTAGCGTTTGCAGCTTCACTAATATCAATTACAGGAAAAAGATCAGCCGCAACAGGCGCGGTAAGTTCCGTTAGGGCAGTTATTTTTCTGTCACTCATTTATTTGTCGGTAGTTACTTCTATCTTACCCTCTAATTTTTCTAACATTGCAGTTTGTTTTTTTAAATAACCTTGATTTTCAAGAATTGGTTGTGTAAGTCTATTAACTTCTTTTTGTTTTTCTAAAATTTCTTTTTCGGCAGCTTCTTTTATATCTTTTATTTCTTGCTGTAGTAATTGCACTTTACTTATTTCAATATCAAGTTGATCTTTAACTTGTTGTATATCTTCTTTAATTAATTTAATTGGGTTAGTCATGATGATAAAGGTCTTTTTTTTATATTACCAAGGAACACCAGATATTTCAGTAGGCGTTTTGGATTCTGTAATTTGAGCAGCTACTTGGTTTTCTATTTCTGTAACTCTATCTGTACCAATAATAGTTTTAACCCATCCAATTATTGTGTCTTCAGTAAGTGATTCGTATGCAGTAAAAGATGAACTATCAGCTGCTGCTAGTTGAACTGATCCATATCTATGCCCGATATGTTGTATAGATCCTACAAACTCTCTATCTGTTGCAGTCCAATGAACAGTGTGAACAACATCGGATAAAGAACCAACTGTTTTTGTTGCTTCCAGATTAATAATATGCCATGTAACAGCCATAATAATTTTTATATTTTTATTATTTTAGTAGTTTTTGTATTTTTAAACAATATTAAAAACCAGTTATCATGTGACCAGATGCGCCATGAGATACCACGAAGAAACATAAAGTTTGTGCTTCACCAGTATTGTCATCACAAGTTGCTTGCAATGCAGCAGTCACATTGTTTTCAGTAATGGTATAAGTTATATTGTGAATACTTCCTCTTCTTAAGGTTTGTGCAGTAACAATTGCAGCAGAAGTTATATTTGAACCAGAACCTCCAAAAGCAACATAAAGTTTGTCTATTGAGGCTCCAGCAGGGGATGTATTATCTCTTCTAAAAACAGTAATTTCAGCAGCACCACCTCCAAAATTTTGAAAACCAAGAACATCTACAGCAGAAGTGCTTGTTGTGTAACTAAATCCAACACTTGTTAGTTTTGTTATTTGATCTGAATTAAAAGCACTATTTCTTATTGCCACCCTACCGTCAAAAGTAGCATTTGCCTGTGTCACACCTGTTGATGTGTTAAGGATAAAAGCACCTCCTAAACTTCCAGCACCAAGTCTGGCTAATTCAGCATCATTACCCCTAAATCTAAATTGACATCTTTTACTACTATTTGATGCTGCATGAAGTTTCATTGATGCCATGACTCCACTGGCATCCGAATCAGATGATATAAAATTAAATCCTCCCATTATTTGATCAACAACAATTGTTGTGTCAGTATTCATAAAATTTATGTACCTACCACCAGCAGGGTCAGTATTTACACCAGCAAATCTTAAATCGATATTGCCGTCAGTTTGTATTAATCCAGCAGAAATATTTGTTGCAACATCAGTTGTTCTTACACCAAGACCCACTGCTAGTCTGCCTGTTTGTTCAACTTCTCCATCAGTGGTAATATGCCATTTTTCTACTAATGATCCAGAAGCTTTGCTTAAGAATCTCAAAGTATTATCAGTAACAAAACTCTGTATTGTCCATGTATCGGCGTTATCATCGCCCTCATCAGCGATCAAAGTAAGTTGTGCGCTAGAACCTTCAAAACCTGTAAGTTTAACCTCCGCTGCCCCATTTGGGTCTGTTATTTCAATTCCTGTAGATCCTAAAGATAAAATTGTATTACCACCCCTTTGAAGTTGTAACTCACCAGTTCCAGTGTCATTAATTATTGAATTGCTACCATTATGCGAGATAAAACTCAAGAGCATTATCTGACTGATCAAAAAGTATATTTGCAGATGAACCAGTAAATGTTAAATCTCTTGCAATTGTTCCATCTAAATTTATTAAATCTACCCAATCATCATTTGCGCTATTTCGTATCTTTAATTTAGCAGCATTAGTATCTGCCCATATACTGTATGCGGCAGTAGTAGAGGGACTCGTTGCATTACTATTATTAGAAAGTATTGCAGCTAAAGCATTATTTAAGTCTGATCTAAAACTGGCCCCTGATTGATTTGAGAGGGAGTAATCATGTACACTCATTTTCAGTTATACCAATGGATTTGAGAGTTTAAGCACCTTCCGCACCAAAGCCGTTTGCTTGATATGCAAATGTGCGGTCAATAGCTGCATTTGAACTATTAAAGAAAGAAATAGAAAAGCCTGTTCGACTTTCACTACTAATAACATAATAGTCACCTGATGCCATATTACCAGCAGTTACGCCAATTTTAGGAGTTTGGTAAAAGGCTTTATTAAAAGTTACCACTTTTGGATTTACACCGCCACTTGTTAACGTCTGACTCTCTGTTCTGTTTTCAAATAATAATTCATAACCAAGTTCATCTATTAAAGGTGTTTGATCATTATACTCAGAACTTAATTCAACTTTAAATTGAAATAATCTTCCTGTAAATCTTCCGTTTTCCATTGGTACAAATTCACCGTAACTAGAAGAATCTTCTTGATCAAATTTATTATCATCTTCCAAAAGTAAAAAATTATTATCCTCTAGTAATATTTCATCGTCTGTTGCAGCATCACCACTTTTTCTAAATTTAATAATACCGTTAGTTTCATCTGGTATTGCACCATCAAAATCACTCCACTGGTCAATATTTGTAAAGTGCATATCAATAGTGTCATTTGGATATAAACCTCTTATTTTTAAAATTCTATTAAATTGCACAGTAAAAATGCCACCTAAATCAACAGTGTCTTTGAAGAATAAGGTCATCTGAATCTAAAACAAGTGCATCAAATTCATCCGAATAAAAACAGTTATTACGCTGCCCTTGAAATGGCGGCGAATCTTGATCCTCTCGTACTGTTTGCACTAATAATTTTGGTACTTCATCTGGTAAATTAATTACCGCACTTGTAGCATTTTCAGATTTGTTTTGATCTAAATCTTTAAACTTAACAAGATATTCACCGTTTAATAAAGGCAAAATAACGTAATCAGTTATTGCTGAAACCTCTCGTAAAAAAGTGCTTTCTTGCCATACACCAGTTCCATCTGTTAAAGATGAGTGTCTAATAATAGCAACCAATTCATTTAAATTTCCTTGATAACTTGCAGGTAAATTCCATTTTATGATTGCTTCATTTTTTGTTGTAGCTTCAACAGTAACATTAGTTGGATCTGGGGGTAGTAAAACAGTTGGAAGAACAGGTGAAGTTGTGCTTGGGATTGATGCTTTGGGGATTGTTATTGTATTAGAAACAAAATCTGATTTTTTGTTATTAGGTGCTACACCAACAGCCCTTACTCTAAAAAGGACTTGTGATTTTTCTAATAAATTATCTATCTCAAAAGTTGTGTTTGCTGTTGTAGCCTTAATAAAAGATCCAGCACCAATTCTATATTCCACCTCAAAAGTTATTGAGGGACCATTTAGACCTCTTGACCAACTAAAAATTGCTTTACTGTTTGACATAATTAGTTAGTAACTATAATTGCGTGTTGTAAGTTTTCAGGTTCAGTTGGTCTATCATCAAAGGTTGTTATATCTGTATAATCCAATAATGAATTTGAATCGGCAGCTTCATAAATACTATCGTTAAATTCAACACCATTTATCGTGTAAGTACCGTCATTATTATCCTTGACATCAATACATCTAAACTTTTGATGTTGTAATGAACTTGAAGTTATTGTGTAAACTGCCTGAGATTGTGGCGCAGTTGAAAAAGCTGTTGAAATTGTGACAGACGAACCAGAAACAGAACTTATTGTTGATTTTCCAATACTTCCATCTGGCAATGTGCAATTCAAAGTAAATGAAGAAGGATCTGCACTTATAACAGAAGATAAATCTTTATCAAGAACAATAACTGTTGTTGTTGCGCCAGATGCAATCCTTCCAGCCCTTTGTGCGCCCTGCCTCATCTCATCTGCTACTGCAAAAACTTGACTTGGTAGAACAGCTAGTCCATCTAAACCAGTTTTAAAACTAATAACATCTTGATCTAATTCTTCTGATTTCAAAATCCAAGTACCTAGTCTTTGTGCTTGATATTTAGAAGAACAGCCAAATGCAACTATATCTTTTACTTGATAACCATATTTAGTAATTAGATCATAATCTTCAACAACAACAACATTTGGTTTATATAAATTTTCTGTGTCGTTATATCTAACTCTAATAGATGTTGATCTTGTTTTCAAAGAAGTTCCTGAATATTCAAAAACACCGTCTATAACATTTGAATTATTATAAAGATGAACAGGGTCTACATCGGAATTATCTAAATTTCCATGATCTGCGGCAACATTAACTGTATTAGCTGCCCAATATGTCATGCCTCTAAAAGTACTAGCAAGGTTCTGTAAAACCTTATATGCGTCATTCTGAGAGCCTATTACAGTATTTATTGCAAACCTTGGCTCTAATCCATCAGGTGTATTAAGTCTTTCATTTGCATATCGAGCCAAAGGATATAAATCGACCCAATTTACATTTGATGCCGTTATAAAATCACCTGGACCATGCTTATTATCGGTTAACATATTATAAAAAATACAAACGGGGCAAGTAGTCCATTCTAAAAGAATCTCACCATCGTCATCTTTTTTTAAACTCCCATCGAAAGCACCTTGAAAACGTAAACTTCCATCAGGTCTTACGACTGCGTTGTGAGGAATAGCTACTTTAAGGCCTTTTACTAAATATGCTCTAGTTGGTAAACTTGAAAATTTTTCAGTAGATAATGATAGTCCTACACAAGCAGTAAAAGGATATCTACTTTTAAAACTTTGTCTTTCTATCATTGAAGTCAATACAACTCTATTTGCTCTTGTATTTTCTAAAGGTGTATTAGTATCTATATCCTCAAAATCACTTTTTTTTATTTCATAATCATTTTCTTTATCAGTTACTTTTTTTATTTTAAAAACATAAGGTGGATCACCTTCAAGTTCGATTTTTGGGGTTTTGAATTGATAATTAGAGGTTGAAATTCCTGTATGTGTTTTATCATATACTTTATTAAAACCAGTTCCAGCTGACTTTAAAAAAACTTGTATCCTTACGCTTGCATTAAAAAGTTGACCTCTCGCAAGACCTTCCATTGCTGTTGAAAATAAAGCAGGTATGGTAAAAACAAACTCCGCTGAAGTTGTATCTGCATCAGTTATTTGTTTTATTGTTTGACCAGCACCATATTTCCTTTGTGATACTTTATTTTGATCATTTTTTGTTTCACTATAATTTGATCCTATTTCTTCAGAAAAATTTGTTAAATTAGATGCCCCACCTTGTTGATAATCACTAAGTCGCGGCTGATTTTTTGTCCCAAACCTTTGTTCGTAAGTAAAACTTTTTTTACTAAAATTTAATTTAGAGCCTGTTTGCACAGGAACTTCATCTAAAAAAATTCCTTTTTTTGCCCCTGTAATACCTGCAATAGGCCCTTCGCAAAGTAAATCTATGATTTTTATAATTGATGTAGAATTTAAAGCCATAGTTAATTCTTTCTTAAATTATATCCCACTTGTCTAACGACAAATGCAGCTTCATTAAAGTCAACACTTGTATCGATAATTTGAACAAAAACTTTATAATTATTTTTTCCATCTATAAAAACCCAAGGTAATTTACAAATATAATTAAATTTTTGTGAAGCTCTCGTTAATCCCTGAATCGTTGCTTGGTTATTTAAAACTAAAGTATTATTATCTGTCTCAAAAACTTTAATTGCATAAGTAATAAAACCATCAATTCTAGTTGAATTTTGATCACCTACAAAATCAACAAGACCTCGTACCTGTAAAAAAATCTGGAACCTTCTACTATTTTCAACTCCATCAAAAGTTGCGGTGATTGCAGTTACTAATTGATCGGTTTCTTTTTGTAAATTTATGCTTTTATGTGAACTTAAAAATCTTGCTGTTCCTCTTACAGAATTAGTTGAGTCATTTAAAATTCTTGCGGTCAAACCACCAACTGAAGAATATTTACCTTTTACATCTTCACCATTCAATTGAACAGTGCTTAAAGAAGGCTCTCTTATGAATTTCATTAATGGATCTGAATCAGATGCTATTTCTATATCTGTGCTTAAGATATGACCACCAACCAAAGCTTTTCCATATACAACAGGTATGGTTTTACCAAGTCCTACAGTATTTGCGGCCCCTGTATATGCGTAACTTTGCGATCCGTCTGAACCTCTAGTAATTCCACCAGCACCGCCAGTGAAACCTGATACAGGTGCATCAAAAGCACCAAAGACCTAATTGAGGCTGTGGAGAAATAATATCGGTGACACCACTTAAAATCAAACCAGCCCCAATTTTCGCACCTATTGATCCTAAAGTTGCATTACCAAGTAACGCTGTTCCTCCAAAACCAGCACCAAATCCACCTGTAGCAACAACCAAGGCAACACCAGTGACAATTTTTATAGCATTTTTACTTCCTGAAATAACAGGTGTAATAACTAAATCATGCTTTCCAAGTGGTAAAAATAAATCTGACAAATCTAAATCTTGATCAACTTGCGTTATTTTGTAATCAATACCTTTTTTTTTAGATGTTAATAAATGCTTTTGAAAATCTGGATAATTAATACATAGTAATCTGATTGCATCGGCAGGTGTTCTTAGATTAAAAAAAGTATGAGAATAACCCCATTTCTCACCTAGCTCATCAAGCAAAAGAATTTTATGCTGCATATCTAAAACACCCCACAGTTCTCCTTTTATAATAATGGTTTAAGTACTCCACACAACTCAAACTTTCAAATTTCTGATGAAGGATCATATCATTTTTTAGATAGATTGCTCCGTGCATAGGCTCTTTTGTCCAAAGTTTCATGATTAAAACATCGTTTGGTTTTCTTTGTTCAATATCTACTTCATAAAAATTAAGTTTTTTTGCATCATTTAAAAAAATACTTTTACAGGTATCGGGATCCTCTGGCCGTTCGTAATCAGGTAAATCTATACCCAATAAAGCATAATAATCACGCACTATAGAATAGCAGTCAAAAATTCCATACTTCCATTCTCTTCCAACTAAGGGTTTATAATTTGCCATTTGTCCTCTGGTAAAAGATAAATGTACCAAGGTATTTTAAAGTTTGTACAGGCTTTTTTGTCTAGTTCGCTGGCATTTTGTCCTTCAGGATGTGAATGAACAATATACTGTAAAACACCTTTTGATCTAGCCCTTAAAAAATCTTTTGGATGTATGGCAAAATTATCTTCTGGGGTATCTGAAATATTATTGCAAGGATAATAAATATCATTAACAACAATCCCACAAGATTCTTTTGGTGCTTGTTTTATTGCATGAAGTTTTGCTGCTTTTTTAAAAATCATCACATCTGTAATCTTGCATTTAAAAATCCACCAAAAGGTACTAAAGTTTTTTTACCTCGAAACCTTGTTAGACAACTTGAATATTTATGCCCGCATTTATCTAATTCTGTTTTGTCAGGGCCAGTTAATTCATTATCATTAACATCAAAACATCTTGATCCTTTGTAGCCGCATTGAGTACCTTTATAAAGCCACGGGCAATGTTCAACAATTTGTCGTTTTGGGAGTCTTAAATTTTGAATGTTTATCTTACCAGTAAGTTCAAATACGACAGCAGTAGGGGTTTCAGATGCGATTCTATCAACATACCAAATGTCATCTGTTTGAAAAATTGCAGTAGGATCTGCGTTTGCATTTGTACCACTTGAAAAATTAACAGCATCAATAAACTTTTTACAAGTTTTTATTCTTTTTACTTCAGCATTTAAAAGGTTATATAGTAACAAAATATTTGTGATTGCATTATTAGCATTAGCAACTGTGAAAGACGGTCTAGGTAAAGTGCCTTTTGTTGTTTTATCAAAACCATTTACTTCAGCAGGTACAGCAGAATATGTCTGACTATTGAAAACAATATTAGATGAAATCCCATTAGTCCCTGCATGATAATAAAATGTTGAATCAATACCATTAACAGCAGAAGTTAATTTTAGTTCAAATAGTTCAATCACAGCAGAAGGTTCAAGTTTTTGTATCTCTTCACTAATTTTTGAAGAAGCTGGTGATATTTGTGAGCTTGTCATGCTTCAGCGACCTCTTCAAAAGTTGCTGATATTGAAGCTCTATTTAAATAAGGTATTGATTTATTCCAGTTACGACAAATAAATTTTTTTGAGGCTGACTCCCCTGCTGGTGTGTAATCAAAATTTTCTACACCAGCTCTTGCATCAAGGAAAGTTTCTATTTCATCTGCATCTGTTTCACTAATATTACTCCAAGTAAAGTTATAAACTTTTAAATTTTGGTTTATACCAAAAGTAGATCTTTGTTGATAACCTGAACCAAACTGTGCAATACGAATATTTGGTGCTGATTTTTTATTTGTGCCATAAGATGGATTGACTGTTGTAGGAAAACTTGCCATTAGCTTAATAAACCTCCCGATAATTGTTGTTTAATAATTTCTGCTTGTACTGCTGCTGCTATAACTGTACCTAACTCTTTTGCAGATTCATCATCTCCTTGAACAGCAGAACCAGAAGCGTCTACATTAACCACCACATTAGTTGTACCTCTAAGGGCATGATTTGGAATTATAGTACCGCTTTTTTGTGGTACAAACAATTCTGGACCTTTCTCACCTACGAGTGAAGCTTTGCCTACAGGTGGGTTGCCACCATTAGCAAAACCTCTACCACACCACCTAGACTGAGTAAACTTGTATCAAATCCTGTATCAAAAACATTATCAGTTATTAAAGGGGCAGCACCTCCACCACCACCACCACCAAATACTCCACTTAATAAATTACTAAACAATCCACCAACACCACCCACGGCCTGTTGCACCGCCATTTCTACTAATTGCCTTTGCAAGCTTCTTAAGACATTTGATAAAGCCTGTCCAAGCGTCTGTGCACCCATTACAGCATCAGTTAAATTCTGCACCAAATTTCGCTCAACAGACTGTCCAATTTCATCGAACTTTTGTTTTAACTTATCAGCTTGTTGATTTTGTATAAACATAGCCGTATTAGCTGTTTCAAGTAAGTCTATTTTTTCACCTAATCCTGTATTGATTCCATCAACTGCTGAAAATGAAGTTGACAATAAATCTATTTCCTCATTTATAAGAACATTAGTATTTTCTTTATTTTCATTTATTTGATTAGTTTTTTCAACTTGGTTAGCAAGATTTTCCTTTACTTTATCTCTAATATTATCTAATTGGTTTCCCGCCTCAATAAGAGGATCAAGTAACCCTCGAGCATTTAAAACTTTTGCACTATCTGGACCTCTTACCAACTTCATTACTTTTGATATTCTGTCTATTTGTGCAAATAGTTTTGCAGCATCTTCTTCAGTTTTTACGAAAGTCGGATCTAACAGTTCAACAGCTTTTGTTATATCTTTAACGGCATCAGCCTGCATCCCAAAACGTGATTTAAAAGCAGCTGAACCAACAGCTTTATTTGATGCACCGATATTTGCGTCTGTTAAAAGGCCAAAAATCTTATTAAATTCACCGGCAACTTGATTTAACAAATCAAGAATATCTTTTAAAGGTTGTTCAAATAATTTTCCTAAATTTTGTGCGAAGGTTTCAACATTATCAACGAAAGTACTAAATTTTCCAGCTAAAGTATCGCTTTGTTTTGAAGCACCTTCGAAAAATTCTCCATTCTTACTTGTTGCTCGCACTATTGCTTCTACAAATTTATCTGCTCCTATTTCACCTTTACTCATTGCTTTTGCCAATGTTTCTCCATTCATACCCGTTATCTCTTCTAATACTTTTGTGACATTTATACCTTTTTCCAAAAGCATAATATTTTCCTCTTGCATAAATTTATTTTTTGCTTGAACTTTACCTATTGCTAATGCAACTCCCTCTATATCTGCTCCGGCAGTTCCAGCGATGTCAGCAATTCTTTTTGTTATATCAACAACATTTTCAGTTTCAAATCCGAACGCTTTCATTCGTTTTGCGACTTCTATTAATTCAGAAGATTTAAAAGGGGTAACAGCCCCAAATTCTTTTATTTCTTTAACTATTCTTTGTGCCTCTTCAGCACTCCCAGTTAAAACTTCTAGTGCTTTGGTTTGTGTTTCAAGCTGGGCTGTTTGAAATAATACAAATTTTGCAGTGCCGATAACAGCTAATGCCTTAAGTAAAGGTGCTATAGATTTTGTTAAAGTACCAAATCCGGCTGCTGCGGTTTTTGCTGATCTTCCTGTATCTTTTAATGACCTACCTGATTTATCTAAACGACCCTTTAATTTATTAGTGTTATTACTTAAAAGCTGTGTTTGTTTATTTACACGTTGCAAGGGAACTATTGCATTTTGAGCATCAACTATTAATTTGACTGTTGATTGTGCCACAAATACAAATAACCTTTATTATATACTACCTTCTTTTTGCCTTTTGACGATTCATTTCTTGTTTTTCTCTTTCATTTTTTACATCATAATATCCAGCCCAATATATCAACTCTTCTTCAGTCATAGATTTTCTAAGTTCTTCTACTGATTTGCCTAGTTCTGTTGCGAGAAAAAACTCAAAATTTAACCAGTTATCTCGCTTTATTCGTTTTTTGCTGTGTCAATGTCAACCTGAATATCCATCATAAATAACTCAAGTTCATTTAATACTTTTTCTGGGAGAAATCTCTGTAGGTTTTCAGCATCGGCAGAAGCAAATGCTTTTGACCCATCTTCATTTTCTGCAATTTGGCAAAGAAGTCTCGTAGATATTGTTAGTGCATCATCCGTACCAGCCGCTGCTTGTGCTTTTTTCCTATCAAATCTTGTAAGTGGTGGAAAATAGATTGATTTTAAAAATTCACCGTTTGGCTTTTTGAGTTCATACTTTCTTCTTGCAGTCATTACATCACTGAAAGCCTCAGTGATAAGATCAACAGTTCTTTTGTTTGCCATAAATTAAATGCGAAGTATTTTTAATTTACTATATGTCTGAAGTAATTGCACCAGTTGATATAAATGAAATGTTTATTTCTTGTATCTCACCTATTGTTGCTCCATATTCAGCACCTGTAATTATTCCAGAAAAGCCAAATTTTTTCGCACTTGCTGAACTATCAGGGAACAATTCAAACAACGCATCACCAGCATCACCAGTTGTTAAAATATCTTCAACAAATGCTAGATAATCAGAGTTACCAGCATTGTCATAAATAAGAGTTGCTGAACCTTCACCAGAAATAAGGCCACCAACAAAAGTTTTTGAGGTATCACCTTGAACTGTGGTTTCTTGAGTATCTTTAGTAATTGATAAAGACCAATTTCTAAGACCTGATATATCAGCTTCTGTTCCAGCAGCATTATGGAACATTATTTTACCGACATCACCTTTTACAGCAGCCATGACAAAAAAAAGAAAGATTTATAAATATATTAACCCTTTTCAGTCTTTTTTACATCTTTTTTTGAATTTTGTTGACTCTGCATATATCTTTTGCAATTAGGATCCCACATTCTTGAATCCCTCACGCCTTTTACAGCTTCAATAGCATCTAACATTTCCTCTGTGATTTCAAGTTTTGCCATGATTAAAGATCCTCATATATTTCAAAAGTGATTCTGATTTGTGTTTGAAATTTACCTTCGGGACTTGAGGTTAATATCTCAGGGCCAATTGGTGAATCAAAGATCACATTTGAAACTGTAATATTATTGTAAAGGTCACGCAGTCTTTTGCCAATTACAAAATTTGCACCAGAACCAATACCCTCTTCTGTAAAAATATTTAAAAGAACAAGACCAACAACACTATTTATAGAATTAGCAGATCCTCCCATAGTTAAATAACTACCAGAACCAAAGCTTGTAACGCACTGTACAAAGGTATCTTCAGTAGTAGAGTCAAAGGTCATGTTGTTAAAGACAACAGGAATAGCTGGGCTTGATGCAAGCTCTGTGGCTAATCTAGCCTCTATTGTGGATCTAACAGTATTTAAATCAACAGCAGCCATGAGTTACCTCCCAAAATTTCTTTGAATGTATTGTTCAAGTTCTTTTGCAATAAGCTCTGGAAATCCAGCAACAGTTTTTTGTCTTGTTCTAAATTGTCCTTTCCATGATGGGGGTAGGTTTTCACCATAACAAACTGGCTCCGCATAGGGTAAGTTATTGATTATTGTTCCTCTAAAATCTTTTATTTCTGTTTGCCATGCGTTTCTAAGTTGTCCTCCACCTTTTGGTTCACCCTTATATACAACTCTAACTGGTGTTGCTTTTTTTACTCTTGCTGTCCACTCCAAAGTCGTAGCAGCTACAAGATCAACAACATCTTCTTCAAAAAAATCATTAATTTCAGTTAATTTTATTTCTCTAGCCATCTTTACCTCAAGATAAGATCAAAGCTTACAGCCGTATTATTTTGCTCATTTGTTATTACTTGAATAATTTTAAATTCAACACTGCTTATAACAACTCTGTCTTTTGTTGTAGGAACAAATGTAAGATCACCAGCAGATATAGTAAGCAACTTATCCTGTGACTCAATTAAATCATTTACCTGATTTCTTGAAACATTACTTAATGCACCTTTAATGGTCGTATCAGATGTGGATTCTGAAATAGCTCCAGTAGTGGTGTTATATGCCCCTGCTG
>LULO01001161.1_pt1 | contig 14910 bp, 16 predicted proteins | sample 728121 | NCBI WGS metagenome assembly LULO01 (sample SAMN03860287, study PRJNA289734) | marine metagenome | biome: seawater column; feature: ocean; material: water; isolation source: Red Sea water column Station 149 - depth 50m | place: Saudi Arabia: Red Sea | collected 2011-10-15 | depth 50 m | reverse complement strand
TACTAATTCATCTCCTGTTGACACAAAACCTATTATAGGTCTCTTTTTAACAAACACTCTATCGATTCCTAGGGATGCTAGTATGCCGATGTCAATCTCATCAATCCTTTTGCCAGCTTTCAAAACAATTTCATTTTTCTTGATGTCTTCTCCAGGAAGCCGGATGTTTTGATCTTTAATAATTCTAGATTTTGTGGTTATAATTCTGCCTTTCTGTGTAATCAGTTCTTTCATAACGACTGCATTACAGCCAGAGGGTACCATGCCTCCTGTCATAATCTTTATAGCTTGATTTTTTTTAACTGGTTTTAAAAATGGATTTCCTGCGAAAGATTCACCAATACAGTCATAAGTTTTATTTTTTTCATTGAAATCTCCCACATTTACCGCGTAACCATCCATCGCTGAATTTTTGTAATTTGGTACATTGATTTTTGACTTTATGTTCTTTGATAAAATTCTGCCATACGTACTCTTGAGATCAACATATTCACTAGTCTTAATACTACTAATAGATTTTAAAATACTCTCTAAAGCAGCATCAACGCTCATCGCATTAGGATCAAATTCATTAAAACAGCTGTCTTTCATTTTTTTCATATAATCTATATTATATTAGTATATCAAATATTATGTCTTTATTAGATAATTCAAAGTCACTGGAATATATAGATCATTATTGTAACGATGCCTCATATAAAAAAAATCTAGCAAAAAATACACTAGAAGCATACAAATCAGATCTCACAGTCTTTCTGAACTGGCTAGTATTGAGAAATCATGATTTACTCCATGTCGATAGAATACTTATTAATAATTATCTTGCATCGAAATTAGATAACGGATCTACAGTGAGCACAATTCAAAGGACTATAACATGTATTAAGTCTTTTTATACATTTTTACATAACAAAGAAATCATTAAGGATAATCCAGCAATCCTGATTGAGAACCCAAAAAAAAGGAGAAAATTACCAACTATTATATCTGAGGGCGAGGTTGAGAAGCTTTTGAATGCCCCTAATCAAAATAACGCTAATGGCATGAGAGATAAATGTATTCTTGAGTTGCTATATTCTGCCGGCCTTAGAATTTCAGAATTGTTGAATATAAAGGTAAATCAAATATCACCTGAGCAACCATTTCTCAAAATTAGAGGAAAGGGGAATAAGGAACGGCTTGTTCCAATCGGATCTTTTGCAATGAATTTACTAATTACATACATTGATACTTATAGGTCTAAGATCAAAGCTATCAATAATATAGATATGTTGTTCATAACGGAAAACGGAAATCTCATTACACGACAATCTTGTTGGGAGATGATAAAAAAATATGCTAGAGAATCAATGATTAATAAAAATATATCGCCTCATAATCTGAGACATGCTTTTGCAACACACTTACTTAATAACGGAGCAGATCTGAGAACTGTTCAGATGCTATTGGGTCATGCTAGTCTGTCTACAACACAAATTTATACACATATTGCAAAAGACAGGCTTGTAAAATTTCATCAAAAATACCATCCTAGAGGCTAATTATGAAAAGTATATTTATAACGTTACTATTAATATTGTTCGTATCATGCGCGAAGAAAGAAGATGCTGATATAAATAAAATTGTTTCAGATGCATACCCAAATGTATCAATAGAGAGCCTAAAAAAAATTGATGAAAATTTTCACGAAATTATTATTAATAATCAAATATATTATGCAACAAATGATGGTAAATATTTAATAGTTGGTAGTGTGATTGATTTAGACACTAAAGAAAGCATTACTGAAAATACTAAAATGGAGCAACGTTTAAAAGTAATTAATTCAATTGATCAAAGTTATCAAGTAATCTATAAGCCTGATAAAACAGATTATGTTCTTACTATCTTTACTGATGCATCATGTCCATATTGTCAGAAGTTACATAATGAGCTATCTGGACTTCTTGAGAATAATATTGAGGTTAGATATGTTTTATTCTCTAGAAATGGGAAAGACGTTGATGCTTACGGACAACTTGTATCTGCATGGTGTGCTGATAATAGAATAGAAGCCATTGATAGTATATTTCAAGGAGATTTGATAGATGATAATGCAACATGTATAAACCCTCTTGATAGGAACTTTGAGTACGCTAGTGCATTGTCCGTAGAGGGTACTCCAACAATATTTTTGGAGGATGGTAGGATTATTCCCGGATATCAAAGTTATGAGAAAATACTCGCATTCATTAAGAACTAAAGTCTTTTTCTAAATCATTAATATACTTTTTGATAATTTCAACTTCATCTTTCATGTCAGCGAATCTACTATCACTGGATGCCTTTACAAGCTCCGCTTTAGCCTTTGAAATGGTAGTCCAAGGCACTTTTTCAGAATCATTAAAAATTTTATTAGCTATATAGTCTCTGTAATTACTGATATTTTCCTGAGTCAAGAGCTCCTTCTTATCAGAGTAGAGCTTTCTCTTATATAACTCGACTAATCTTTTATCTTCGAGCGTTCCAAGCTTAGTCAAAATATCATCTATTTTATTAAGCCCATCAATTTTTTTTATCAATGCCCAATCACTTGGTCCAGTAAAACCATTATAGAGCATCTCATCTACATGCTCTGATGCTGACAAATAATCTCTACTATCAACTTGATAATCTGCAAGTTGATCCACAAGATACTGATTTATGTTCATAATAAAATTACTTGCAGACTTTAGTAAGTTAAACTTAGCGTCATAATTATTTTCATTTATTGAAAACTTCTGTTTCAGTACATCATCAAGATGATCATACTTGAGTAATATAGGATAGTCATTACTTTTAATTTTTTTTAGAATTTTATTTTTAAATAACGATCCTATATTTCTTGTTCTTGAGGTGAGAACATCCTCTGTCACTTCCTCACACAAGTTGAAGAAAATTAGCTCTTTTGCATTATCTGGGTTACTTGTAAGAAAGCAAACGGGAGTGTATTCACCTGTGGAGGTTGTTGGTGGAATGAAACATATTTTATTTTCCTCAAGAAACTCTCTTACATTATTGTGATTTCGAAAAATCATCAGATGATCCCAAAAGTCTGCATCATTCTTCTTGATGATCTCTGCGACACCTAGCGTAGCGTCAACATCACTCATTGCATCGTGAGCAAATTCATGTTTGACCTTATTATTTGCAGCAAGCTTTTCCAGCTTTAGACTCTTTCTTCCTTTTTCCTTATCTACGGGTATGTTTATATATGATTTATTTAAGTTGCATATTGATAGAATTATTTTAAATAAATCTATCCGTGAATTACTATTTGTATTTGTTAAATACGGTGCATGAAGTGAATGATATAAGCTCGACCTCAAAAATTTTTCGTCAAAATTAATATTGTTATAACCAATAAATACAGCAGGAGACCATGATGTTAGTTTCTGATGTACTTTGTCCATGAACTCATAGAAGGATTGTTTGGTATCAAGATCCCTAAGATCAGTTTTTGTAATAAGCATTGCTGTAGGTGAGGGTATAACTCCATCTCTCAGTCTACACTTCTCATTAAGCTCATCGAGCACATGGAAGTTCTCATCTACAAGTTTAGCTGCTAATTGAATTGGCTGATCAAAGTAGAAATTTAATCCAGATGTTTCAAAATCATAAAAAACATAATTCATTTATATTATATTCGGGATAGTGTAATCTTATTATACACAACATGGTTAAAAAGACATATACCGCATCTGATATAGAAATTTTAAAAGGTATCGAACCAGTTCAAAAGAGACCTGGTATGTACACTGATACATCAACACCTAACCATTTACTTCAAGAAGTAATCGATAATTGCGTAGATGAGTCTATTGCTGGCTTCTGTAATAATATCGATATCACAGTTAATAAGGATGGCTCTTTCACTGTTAAAGATGACGGAAGAGGGATGCCTGTTGATATACACCCGGAGTATAAGAAATCTGGAGTCGAAGTCATTATGACGAATCTTCACTCAGGCGCTAAGTTTAGTAATAAAAATTATAAATATTCAGGAGGCTTACATGGAGTTGGAGTATCTGTTGTCAGTGCACTCTCCGAGACATTAACTGTCAACGTTGAAAGAGCCGATGATCCTGATGTCTATGAGATAGTTTTTAAAAATGGACTAATCAGCAAAAAATTAACTAAAGTATCTAAAACTCAAAAAAAATCTCATGGTACTACTATCACTTTTAAGCCAAATTCAACATATTTTGATAACGATGCTATTGATATGAATAGATTGCATAAACTACTAGAGGCAAAATCCATCCTTAAACCCGGCTTAAAGATAAAAATTTTTGATCTCAAATATCGCAAAGAAGAAAAAGTTTATTGTCACAGCGGTTCTCTAGATGCTTATTTAAAAAATTCACTTAAAGATATTGATCTATTGCCTAAGCAACCAATTTTAGTAGAGCTTGATACAGATCAATTTGAACTGACATCTACTTTATGTTGGCACCAAGATTCAAATGAGACTATACAAGATAGTTACGTCAATCTGATACCTACTTCTGATGGAGGGACACATGTAAACTCTCTCAAGTCAGCAGTAACTGATTCTATCAGAGAGTTTATGACTTCTCATAAATTGACTCCTAAAAACACAAAAATTATTCCTGATGATATTTGGAAAAATACCTCATATCTCCTCTCCATAAAGATTTCAGACCCACAATTTATTGGCCAAACAAAAAATAAATTACAGTCTACATCAATAGGTTCGAAATTGACCACTCAACTCAAGGATAGACTGGAGTTATGGCTGAATAATCACTCTGAGATATCTGAAGAGATTTGTAGTATCGCGATAAGTAACGCGCAATTGAGATCATCAATCGCTCCCAAGAAAACTAAAGCAAACACAAAGAGTATCATTCTCCCTAGTCGATTATCTGATTGCTCAAGCAAAGATGCTTCTGCTAATGAATTATTTCTTGTTGAGGGTGATTCAGCGGGAGGATCAGCAAAACAAGCGAGAGATAGAAATTTTCAAGCAATTTTACCTTTGAGGGGAAAAATACTAAATACGTGGGAGGTTTCATCAACAAAGATTCTGGAATCAAAGGAAGTTCAAGACATCAGTACATCTATTGGCGTAAAGCCTGGCGAGTCTGATTTATCAAAACTTAGATATGAAAAGATATGTATTTTAGCTGATGCAGATTCTGATGGCTTGCACATAGCAACCCTTCTAATAGCTTTGTTCGTTAAGCACTTTCCTGATCTTGTTCTTAATGAACATATATATGTTTCACTTCCACCACTATACCGTCTAGATTTTAAAAATAGTGTTCTATATGCTATTTCAGATGAGCATATGACTGAAGTTCTAAAGCAAAATAAAATAAAATCTTCAGATCCGAAGTTAAGTATAACAAGATTCAAAGGACTTGGAGAGATGAACCCTTCGCAGTTGAGGGACACGACGCTTAATCCATCTTCACGAAAACTTTTACTACTTTCATTAGAAAATAAGGCGAAAGATATGAAATTATTAAACATGATGCTCTCTAAAAAGACATCCATAGATAGGAAGTTATGGCTAGAGAAAAAAGGTAATCTTGTGCAGGCAAACTAATGGCAAAAAACAAAGACCTATTTTCATCAAATATAGATAAAATTTCTATTGGTGCTTTTAGTGAGGACGCATATTTAAATTACTCCATGTATGTGATTCTTGATCGAGCTTTACCAAGTCTGTTGGATGGACTAAAGCCTGTTCAAAGAAGAATAATTTATGCAATGAGTGAATTAGGTCTGAAACATAACACTAAACACAAAAAATCAGCAAGAACAGTGGGAGATGTCCTGGGAAAATTCCATCCGCATGGAGATACAGCATGTTATGAAGCTATGGTTATGATGGCGCAATCATTTTCATATAACTCACCATTGATAGACGGACAGGGTAATTGGGGTACTCAAGATGATCCTAAGTCTTATGGCTATGAGGTATACCGAATCTAAGCTAACCAAATACTCTGATCTACTTCTTAGAAATCTTAAAAATGGTACTGTTGATTGGATACCAAATTTTGATGGCTCCCTTGATGAGCCTAAGTTTTTACCTTCACTTATCCCCAATATACTTGTAAATGGTAGCTCAGGCATTGCAGTCGGAATGTCAACAGATATTCCACCGCATAATCTTGGAGAAATAATTCTCGCCGTGCAACATTTGATAAAGAATCCTAAATGTAGTGTTAAAGATTTGATAGATTTTATTCCAGCCCCCGACTATCCAACAGGCGGGTCTCTTTTAAGAAATGAATCTGATATTGATGAGATTTATAACGAAGGTACTGGAAATATAAAACTACGAGCTGAGTATGCCTCTAAGTCAAAAGAAATAACTATCCACTCTCTGCCTTATCAAGCATCTACCACAAAAATCATAGAGCAAATTCAATCTCAAATTATTGAGAAGAAGATTAGCTTTATTGGATCAGTTGAGGATCAATCAGATGAGAAAAACCCTGTAAAGATTATTATTAGAATCAAAGGCAGCAGTGTCAGCGCTGAAGATGTGATGAACCATCTATATTTCACCACAGATTTAGAGAGAAGTTACAGAGCAAATCTAAATATTATTACATCAGAAGGCAAGCCGAAGGTTATGAATTTAAGAGAAATTCTCTCTCAATGGTTAGCATTTCGTATGGATACATACAAGAAGCAGCTAAATCATGAGAATAATCAAATACTCGAAAGACTTCATATCCTTGAAGGCTTCTTAATCGTCTACAAACATCTTGATAAAATTATTTCAATTCTGCGCAATGAGGATAATCCAAAACAAAAGATACTGAAAATTGGTAAGTTTACAGAAATACAGTACGAATCAATTGTGAATATGAGACTGAGAAACATTGCTAAACTTGAAGAGCAAAAAATTAATGATGAGTTCGCAAAGCTGAAGGAGAGAAATAAGGAGATTAGTTCTATATTAAAATCTAAATCTAAATTAAATAAACTAATCAGTGAAGAACTCGATGAGTTGAGTGAAGAATATTCATCTGATAGAAAAACAAATATTCTGGAGGATGTATCCTCTTCTAAGCAGATCAAGAAAGAAATAAAAATATCAAATGAGGCAATGTTTGTTGTTTTATCAACTAATGGTTGGATAAAATCTAATAGAGGTTCACTAGATAAAACCGACGACCTTGCATTTAAATCAGGTGATTCATTGCTTGATTATTTAAATATTGAGAACGACAAAGAGGTTGCCTTTTTTGATCAAAAAGGATTCTTATACACGATGACTGTCAATGATATGCCCTCCGGTAGAGGCTACGGTGAATCCTTAAAGAAATACTTTACAATTGATGATGGTATCCATGTTATCGGAATGGTTGATTCGAAAAATACTAATCATACACTACTAAACACGGAGTCGGGATATGGTTTTATATGTGATAATTATGATCTTAGTTCCTCAAATAGAAAGGGCAAAGCTATCTTAAAGAACAAAGCATCAATGCTTTCAAAACCTGTTGCTTTTAAGATGGAAGACTATAAATACTATATATTGATAACTGATAAACAATACATGCTCGTCGGAGATTTATCCGATATACCGATAATGTCAAAAGGGAAGGGAGTAAAGTTGATCAATATTCCTAAGTCTGACGAGGAGGAAAAAATTGTTTTTTCTGGGGTAATTAAAGACGGGGAAAGATTAGAGATTGCTAGTAAAAATAAAAGGACGAAATATATTGAATTTGAGGATTTAGAACCATATATTATGAATAGAACGAGACGTGGGAAGAAGATAGATAATAAATATACCCACAAAAATGCTAAATTAATTTACAATACAGGGAAAAAATGAAGAGAATATTTTATTTTATAGTTGTTAACATTGCGATACTTTTTGTTTTAAGTATCTTTTTATCACTAACGGGCTTCACGGGTATCCTTCAGTCTAATGGAGTTGACCTGGATTACGATTCACTAATGCTATTTTCATTGGTATTTGGTATGGGCGGATCCTTCATATCCCTGTACATGTCCAAATGGATGGCTAAGTCTATGGCCGGAGTAAAGTTAATTACTACTCCATCAAATGAATTTGAAAAATGGTACTTAGATACGGTAAAGAGACAATCAGATCAACTAGGCCTCAAGATGCCAGAAGTAGGTATATTCAATTCTCCTCAACCAAATGCTTTTGCGACAGGATCATCAAAAAATAGTTCTTTAGTTGCTCTTAGTACTGGTCTGGTTAGTGCTATGAATAGAGATGAGATTGAAGCTGTAATAGGTCACGAGATGAGTCATGTAGCTAACGGCGACATGGTTACACTTACTCTTATACAAGGAATAGTAAATGCGTTCGTAATATTCTTTTCACGCGTTATAGGTCACTTCGTTGACCGTGTAATTTTAAAAAATGAAAGAGGCTATGGAATTGGATATTTCTTCACTGTCATCTTTGCGCAAGTAATTTTAGGAATACTTGCCTCTACAATAGTTTGTTGGTTCTCACGTATGAGAGAATTTCGAGCAGATATAGGTGGTGCACAACTTACATCAAAAACTAAAATGATAAACGCACTTAAAGCGTTAGAAAGACAAGTTGCAGCTCCGCTCCCAGACCAAATGTTAGCTTTTGGTATCTCTAACAAGGGTCAGTCAAGCACATTGCAAAAACTTTTTTCGACACACCCACCTCTAAGAAAAAGAATTGAGGCTTTAGAAAATTCACAGATCGAATCAGCTAGCCAACAACAATTGGGCTAATGGTTGATCATTCTTTATTAAAAAGTGGCAATAAAGTTCTTGTCGAAAATCAGCCCTATCTGATTATTGATACTGATTTTGTTAATCCTGGGAAAGGTCAAGCCTTCACAAAGATCAAAATTAAAAATCTACTGAATAAGAAAATAATTGAAAAAACGGTAAAGATTGGTGAAGAACTTGATGAGGCCGATGTCCTGAATACCTCTATGCAATTTCTATATCAAGAATCTAATAATTTATTTTTTATGAATTTAGAATCATATGAACAACTTGAGCTGTCAGTTTCATCAGTAGATTTTGATCCTCGATGGCTGAATGATGGGGATGAATGTGATGTTACGATATGGAACGATGCTATAATTGATGTGAATCTACCTAATTTTGTTACATGTAAGGTAATATCAACAGAAAATGTTGCGAAAGGTGATACTGTATCTACTACACTTAAAGATGCTGAACTTGATAATGGCATCATTATTAAAGTTCCAGCCTTTATAAAACAAGATGAAGAGGTTAAAGTAAATCCTACAACTGGTGAATATTCATCAAGGGCATAATATGAGCAAAGCACAAGAGAGAAGAAAGGCTGCAGAGCAACAAATACAAGAGCATAAAGCTAAAAAAAATAAGTATATAATAGCTGCAGTATTTTGGTTTCTATCAAGCTTATATATTTATTCTAATGATTCCGGATTTTCAGATGTCTATTCACTTAAACCTTTCATTTATTTTATAGTTGGTCCAGTTGTTGCGTCTATAGTCTTTGGTAATATCATGTTTTTTCTTCAAAAAATCATTGAAAAGGGTGTAATTGCATTTCTTGGAAACAATGCACAGAATCTTGTTTTACCAGTAATATCATTCATATTTTTCTGCGCTCTCGTTGGTATGTTTCTGGTAATATTCAAATTTGCTGAGCTTTTGCAAACAGTAATTTAATCCTCCATTTTTCTTTTATATTCATGTATGATATGCAAATGCCAATGATGCTAAGAGATATTCTTCTTCCAGTTATAATTTCGTCTATATATTGGATAACGTTTTATAATAAGCTACTTTTTCTTAATTTATTTATTTTTGTTGTAGTATCAATTGCCTATGTGTACTACTGTAAATGGGTTAACTCAAATTATGAATCTATCTTTGGAAAGGAATCGATAGATGAAAAATTGAAGGATACAAATTCTCTTAGTAGAAAATTAATATCTGCAATTTGGGTCTCTCATTTTGCATTTTTCTTCTTCGGAGGTATTAGTTTAGGTGTGTCAGTGCCTTTTATAATTTATTTTAATATCTAATAATAGATAACTTTATAGTTTTTAATATTCATGGAAGATATACATAGCAAAGCAATAAAAAAGTTAGATGATTTTATTAATCATGACTTGCCACAATACTCTAGAGATCGTAATTATGATTTTGGTATCACTCGAAGAAACAATGTCTCAATGCTATCAAAGTATATTTCTCACAGAATAATTAATGAATATTCTGTAGTTAAAAGATCACTCGATAGATATAAATTCAATAAAATAGAAAAATACATAAGTTATTCCGTTAAAAACGTTGATAATGAAGTATTAGAAAAGGCATATTCAGGAACAACAAATATAGAATGTTTTAATGATTGGGTAGATGAGTTGAAATCAACGAATTATTTACATAATCACACAAGAATGTGGTTTGCAAGTATATGGATTTTCACATTAAATCTCCCTTGGCAGCTTGGTGCAAATTTTTTTATGAAACATTTGTATGATGGCGATGCTGCCTCAAACACACTAAGTTGGAGATGGGTTGCTGGTTTACAAACAATCGGTAAGCACTATGTGGCTACATCATCTAATATCTCAAAATTTACTAATGGTAAATACAGGCCAAATAACTTAAATGAAGATGCAGAGCCTATGGAAAGCTCGATGACTTATGATACCAATGAGTTAGATTTTATAAATCTTAACTCAGGTAATAAGAATCTAATTATTTTTGAAAATAATCTTGATGTAGAGTTTATTACTAAAATTAAAGACAATTATGAAAATATTTATTTTGCATTACTTTCGAATGACAAGCGAGTACTTAAACTCTCTGAGAATGTGATGACATATAAAAAGCTTTTAGTTGAAGATATTTCAAGAAAATTCACTGGCTCTTCAATCATGGAAGATGATGAATTAATATCTTTACTCACAAGTAATTCTTCTTTTGATGTTATTTATCCTTTTGTAGGAGAGAATCTATCATTTATAAATAATCATAGTGTTTCAGATCACTTGAGCTTTATTTATTTGGATCATGATATTCACTGCTTACAATTTTGTAAAAAAGGTTTCTTTAATTTTAAAAAAAATATACCATCAATTGTTAAAAATATAATGAACCAAGATCAACTCTTTTAGTTGATCCATGTATCTTAATAATTATCTGAATAATATAGTTAATAAAATTCCAGTAACTAAAACAATTCCTAAAGATGAGAGAACAGGTAGTTTTTTCATTATACCTTTTCTCCAAAAATCAGGCTCGTCTCGCCATGTATCAGTGTCTTTCCAAAATTGATCTTTTTGTCTATTAGCTTTCATAGGTTATATTTAAAAAATATCTAACTGTCTCCCTCTTTGACAAAAACACCATCAACCATCTTACCTTTTCGATCTTTTATATCCTCATACGCAACTTTTAAACACTCATCCATAGTTAAATTATTTCTAACTAGTATATTTATTAAAACAACCATGATATCGCCCACATCATCTCTAAAATCCTTGGATTTGCATAAACTATCAGATAGTTCTCCTACTTCTTGTATTAGTTTCATATATTGATCTTTATCTGTGCTTCCTTCTATAAGGTTTCTGTCTAAGTGCCATTGTCCAATTAGTTTTTCATAGTTAATCTGTGTCATATTACTACTCTACTTTTTATTATCATTTTATAAGAGATGAGTGATGCACCTTTATTTTTAAGTCACTATTACACTCTTTTAGCATAAATGTAAAAGCAACTTTAAGCGCCTCATCGGATTTAAAACTTAAAACCCCCATAGCAATTATAAGCTCGTCCTCTATGAGTATATTTATCTGATCAGTATCAATAGATTTCCATTCTTGTATCGCAAAGCCTTTATCCTCATCAATGTCACCCCCTATAAAGTATGACAGAGCTCTATCAAAACTATTTCTGAATATTTCCTCGCGAGTGAGGGTAGGCTTGAACAAAACACTCTCTGTTTTAAATAAGTAATGTGTTTCTAAAAATTTACTTGCTTGTTCTTGGTAATCACCTTTGTTGTCGTAGACATTTTTGATATCTAGCACACCTTGTTTCCAAGAATCTACGAACAGCTTAACATCGGTCTCATTAATTGCCATATTTCCAATAGTATGAATCAGTTAATACCTTAAATTTTAAATATCCGTATTATCATCTAAACACATCATAATGACTGCAAAACCGATAGCGAATATAAAAAAAAGTATTATACCTTGCGCATAACTCATAATTCATTGTAGCAAATATCCATTAGGATGCTTTAATTAATTTTTATGTTTTCTTTAAAATTTATACTTTGTATTGATTACAATCCAATTAAGATCCCTACCAACAGACTTCATTTTACTTCGATAATTTACATTTACTCGCAGAGCATCATAAAATGTTTTTGTAAAACCGAATCTTAGATAATCATATGATGCGCCTGACCCCACTGGTGTGCCTTCATTTATATCCTCCCCGAAACCAAATTCGCCAAAAACCTTATAATTATCCATGTTAATACTCTTACCTATTTTAATGTGGTGTGAGGTCTTATAATAGCTAGAGTCACTGAACCATAGTTCTTGTCTCGCACTAAACCAAAGCTCTTGTCTCGTTGCTACGTAACTTTCCGCACTCACAGTTGGTGCTATTAAAATAAACACTAAAAAAATATAGAAAAACCTACTCATATATACCTCCATTGTGTTTCAGTTCCCATAAACTTGCGCTTCCACTTGAATCAATCAAAAATAGTTCGCCTTTGCTATTAACTTCTAAATCTCTTATCCTTCCTATTCGGTCTTCAAAAATAACTTCTTGCTCTCTAACTATGTCATTTTCAAATTTTAGTTTGTATAGAGTTTTAAATTTTAGTGAGGTTACTAATACATCTCCTTTCCACTGAGGAAATGCTTCTCCATCATATATCACAATATTGCTTACTGCTATTGATGGGGTCCATGTCCATAGCGGTTTGGTAAAACCAGGTTTCCACGCGCTACCATCACCAATTTTAGTACCAATATAGTTAGTTCCTCCCCATCCAATATGCTTCCATCCATAATTTTCTGCGAATTTTACCTCACCAAAAAAATCCCCACCTTTAGCACCATGATTTGAGATATAAATCTTATTTGTGATTGGAGAAACGGCCATTCCTTGGGGATTTCTGACTCCTATTTGATAGACCTCGGGCAACCAATCAGGATTACTAGTAAATTTTGGATTATCTTCAGGAATGGAGCCGTCTAAATTTATTCTTATAATACTTCCAGGATGATTTGAAACATCTTGAGCAATCATCCCTTCACCTCTCTCACCAACAGTCGCATAAAGATAACCATCTTTAACAACTAGCCGAGAGCCAAAATGATAGCCACTATTTATAGGAGGCTCAGCTTGAAAAATATTTTTAAAACTTATTCTTTTTTCGTCATATACACCTCTAGCCACTGATGTTGAAGAGTATCCATTCTCTCTATCTTCTGAATAACTAACATAGACATAGCCGTCATGGTAAAGAATATCTAGGAGGCCACCTTGTCCATAATAATAAAAATTAAGATCGTGCTCGATTTCATATTTTGCCCCTGTTTTCATATCGACACGTATTATTGCCCCTGTTTTTTCAGTAATGAGTAAATTTTGATCATCTATAAATGACATCCCCCATGGCTCGCTGAGATTGTCAGTTACTTCGCTTAGAGTTATATCTAATTCAGAAGCTGAGGCTAAATAAAATGGAATAATTAACAAAATGAAGCTTAGCTTATTCATTACTTTATAATATAGCATTTGATGTTTGCTGTATCCCTGTCTGTTAAGAAACCTTTATTTATACGATGTTAATTATTTTATCGTAAATGTTATTATTTTCTAGGATGACAATTGGATGTTTAAACTCGCTAATTATACTTAACTGTTTTGTTATATATTACGGAGCATACTACTATCACTTTAAGGGCTTAAAAATGGAGTACTTAGCACTTATCTTATTTTTAGCGTTGGGAAGCAGTATGGAATTAATTTTGACAGGATTATGTCATTGAAGATAAAAAAGGATACATATAATGTTTAACGTTATACTCATATTGATATTTATTTTAGTTTTTGTCTATGCCATCAAGCTCATAACATCCACATCTGATCAAAATACATCTAAACAGATGAATTGGGCAATTAAGTATTTTGTATCCTCAACACTTATTGTTGGAATTCTTATCTTCGCGTTCATGGTGACTCGCTAACATGACAAACATATTATGGTTTAGAAATGATTTAAGATTACATGACAATGAAGCTTTTTCACAAGCAATAGATAATGACTCAGTTTTATTAGTCTATATATATGATAGTAAGCTTACAAAGCGAGATACAGTCTCATCTTTCCATTTAAAGTTTATTGAAGAATCACTTGATGATCTGTCTGATGAGCTCAAAGAAAAATATGGTGCAACTTTAAATATCTATCACTCTGATACTTTGGATGTCTTTAGAGATTTACTCAGCAGATATCAGGTTAAGAATGTTTTTTCTAATAGAATATTTAAAGAAAAATCATCTCAAGAAATTGACGATTCATGTCTTAGTCTATTTTCATCAAAAGGTGTCAAATGGATCCAGTGTAATCAATTTGGGATACAGCTCAAACATCGAAATAGACAAACATGGGCCAAAGATTGGCGTTCTTTTACATCAAAGAAAATAAAAATGACAACGACCTCATCTTGTGAATTCATAAATGATAATTGCCATAAATTAGATAATCTTACTTCTTTTAAAAAAGATAATTATTTATACAGACAACATGGCGGGAGTAAAGAAGCACAAAAACTTTTACATAGTTTCCTAGTATCACGTCATAAAGATTATCAATTTCTAATGTCATCACCA
>LULO01000786.1_pt1 | contig 14912 bp, 14 predicted proteins | sample 728121 | NCBI WGS metagenome assembly LULO01 (sample SAMN03860287, study PRJNA289734) | marine metagenome | biome: seawater column; feature: ocean; material: water; isolation source: Red Sea water column Station 149 - depth 50m | place: Saudi Arabia: Red Sea | collected 2011-10-15 | depth 50 m | reverse complement strand
TTTGTTCACTTAACTCTTTATTATCATCAGCGAATATTTCCATGTAAGGAATAAAGTCTTCTGGTATCTGACTAAATTTCATACCATGATTTACCACTAGACTTGCTCTTGCACCTGATGATAAAATAGGTATATCTGCTTTTGCAAGTTTTAATAGATTTGCTTTTGGAAATCTTCTCATCATTTTTCTAAGCTGTGCAAATCTTTCAGGTCTAACAGATTTTTCTTTACCTCTTAAACTTTCATATTCTTTTTTTAATCTTTCGATTTGTTTATCTGTAAATTCTTCTAAATCAGTTTCATCTTCAATATCTTTCTGTAATTGTTTCGCTTGTTTATCATGTGCCTTTACAGATTTCTTTAATTGTTTGATTATAGGTTTAATCGTATCAACATCTTTATCATCTAAATCTTCTTTTAATGGAGCCTCATTCATTTTAGATATGGCAGTTACATAATGATTCATTTCTTCATTTTCCATGTTAGGATTCTTTTCACTTTCATTACCATCTGTGTTTCTAAAACTCAATTGTCGTCCACCCATAGTTTTAGCAAAGTAATCATATTTTTTATTTGCTTCTATCCATTTAGCTCTAAATTTATTTCTTTCCTCATCAGATTCAAAATCTGATAAATCTGGTATTACTCTAATTTTCATAGCAGCAATTATTATATCATCATCTGAATCAGGATCAGGCTTTTCCAATTCATCAATAAAAAAATCTTTTCCCATTTCAAGACCTTTTGCTTCTAGTTTGCCAACTATATTATCATATTCAAAACTTAAATCCCCGGCGTCATCATCATCCATACCTGGTTGCGTACCAGATATGGTTATTTCAGTAGTTCCATTTCCGTGATAAAAAACTGAGTTAGACCCTCTACCTATATCAACTATATCTTCAAATTCTTTTGTTATTTGATCTTCGTCACCAAAAAATTTGTTTACTTGTCTATCTAATGGTTTGTTTGACCCTGGTGTAGTTATACGTCCTCTACCTGCGTTAGGGTCATTTGCTCCTCCCACACTATCTGGATCTTTTGATGGTTTTGGTTCATCTTTTGTTGGTTCATCTTTTGTTGGTTTATCATCTTGAGCTTTTTGTTTCTTTTCATAATCTTCAATATCTTTTGGTTCTGCCTTAACTAATTTATCACCATCAGATTTATGGGTCATCTTACCATCTTTACCATATCTACCAAAACCTAAATGTGTTAACCCTAATCTTTTCGCATCATCACCAACAGATTCAGAAATCTGTTCATTTCTAATAGTAGTAATTTGTTTTTTTAAATCTGCTATCTTTTTTGCTTTATCTAATCTTTTTTGTGCAGTTGCTACAGCGTCTTCGTTTGCTTTCTCATCATCATCTTTATCTGTTTTTTCATCATCATCTTTATCTTTACCGTGAATTTTTACAGGATCATTTAATTGTGATATTTTTCTTCCTCTAATTCTTTCACCCTCTGGGTCTACAGCTTCACCATGTAGACTTTTTTTCAAGTCTCTCAAATTTCTTACTTTTTTGTCTGCGTCAAGTCGTGCTTTAGCATATTTTATAATATTTTGTTCAGGACCTGTTAATGTGGCTAAGTCTGCACCCATTTGACCTCCACCTTTTTTAACTTTGATTTTAATACCAAACTTTCTTGCGTCCGCTTGTATTTTACTCATTGGTTTGTTGGCGTCAAAGAAATCGTCCTGGAATGTTGCTTCATTCATTTCCCTAAGAATTTGTGCCATTGACTTGTTATACTTCATATTTCTCTCCGTGTACTATTTATACTAATTGTCAACTGGAGCATTGGCACGCCATTGATAACATGACCAATATCTCGCTTTTGTCTTTGGCCCTGGATTATCACAGTTATGTCTTGCTCTAAATGATTTACGTCTAGCAGGATCGTCTCTCTTAATAGATAGTCCTGTTGTATCACCAAACGATACCTTCTTGACTTTATCGCCGTCTTTTACATATACATAAAATTTCTTTGAACCGCCACGAATAGGATCGTTTAGTTTTACTTTTTTACCTTGATATTCTGCTTCTGTAATAGGCAAGTCTTTAAACTGTTCTTCACAGATAGCGTCTATTTGTTCAACTTCTTTCATTGTTTTCATATTACTTACCTCTTACTTTCGCTGCTAAATCTTTGTCTGCTTTACCCCAAGTACCACTTGATTTAGTGACAAAGCTGTTTACTCTAGCCATACCCCATTGTTGTGGAGTAGTGCCTGGTCTATGACCAGTTCTCCATGCAGCCATACCTCTGTTATATACTTTCATCAATACACCATATGGCATACCAGATTTCGCTGCTTTCTTTTTCACGCCTTCATTTTCTGATAACAACTCATCTAACATTTCAGATACAGTTTGGTCTAGTTTAATTCTATAATCTGTGCCATACTCATCTTTGTATTGATTTATTGTTTCTTTTGTTTCTGACCATGTTTTAATATCTTGTATTTCTTCTTTTACATCTTCGCCAAACTTTTTCTTAAAGGCAAGTGTGTGTTTTGATGGTCTAGTTTTTCCACTAGCGTCACCTGGTGCAGGTTTGTATGCAGCAGGATTATCATCATCCATCTTTGTACCTTTTTTAAAGTGTGCGTCTCTAGCTGATTTTGTAGATTTAGATTTTACACCAGCATAATATTTTGCAGGCTGTGTGCCTTTCTTATCTTTTATATCTGGGTCTTGTCTTACTTCTGGATCTTCACTTGCAGCTTTGGCTCTTGCCATTTGTTGAGGAGTAGGTGCGCCTTTCTCACCTTTCTTTCTCATCTTCTCACCACGCTTTCTTTTCATGTGAATATTATGCCATAAACCTTTTTCTTCTAATTCAGTTTCTTCAAATTTTTGAAACTTACGTTTACCAACTAATGTTCCATAGTCTCTCACTTGACCAGGTGTTTTAATATTAAACGTTCTCATAGTTTTAATCTGGTCTGCTTGATCTGGTCCTTGTGTCCATGTATCTACACTTGCGATTTTAGGTTGACCTGGTGTTTCAATTGGTAGTTTTCTTTGTTTATCTTTCTTTTCTTCTTTTTCAGTTTCGTCTTGTTCATCTTCAACATCTTTTTTCTGTGCGTCTTTAGCTGAATTTATTTCTTCTTCAAAAGATTTAAAAGATTTCAATTGATTAGCATTCTTTTGTAATACTAGTTTCTTCTTATCAACATCTTCAACTTGTATCTCGCTGTCAATATTGTTTGCTGGTGTGATTTCATTTAACCATGCTTTTTCTACACCACCATCTTCCATTTCATATTGTACATAATTTGGTCCACGTTTAATAATCTTACCAACATTTCCATTGTTATTGTTTTCAACCATGTCGCCCATATTAAATATATTATTGTTATGATAGTTTTCTCTTATCATTCTTAATTCATCATCTTCTGGTGCCATCGCCTCGTTCACTCCCATACCTTTTTTTAAGTCTTTAAATAATTTCATAGCGTCCTTCTCCTTGGTGCCTGATATCAGTCCTTGTTTGAAACTTGTAAAGTCATTAGCAGAAGCATATGTTCTCATCTTACTAGCACTCATACCTTTGGCACCAGTAGCGTCAGCGTCTCGTTCTCCTGCACTTATAACATTTACAGTATCAAAGTTATAATCTGTACCGTTATATTTTTTAATTAGCTTTTTAAATTCAGCAACTCTATCACTACCTGCAATCATATAAACATCTGTATATTTTTTATCAAATCTATTTTTCAATATTTCCATAAATGTGCGTTCAGTTCCAATAGCTGGTAGTATAGTTATGCCTCGTGGATATATCTTTTTTAAGTATGCCACTTTTTGTTTTACTGTCAAAGGATTTTTAACTTTATCCTGACTTGCACTTACATATAGCACAGGTAAGCCTTTAACCCTTTTCGCTATAGTAATAATTCTTTCTATAAGTTTTTGGTGTCCTATTGTAGGTGGATTTAATCTACCAAACGCAAACACCACAGGTTTACTTTTACCTGTGTCTTTTTTCAATAATTCTTTAAGAGTTTTCATTTGGTATCCTTACTTTTAATAATGGTTTGTCATTAATTGTTATATCACCTTTTTCATTCTTACCTATCTTTTTTACTTTGATAGATTTATTTTTAAACTTACCACCTTTTACAACATCACCAACTTTGATTGGTATATTAATGTCTTCTTTAAATGCTGCTTGTTTTTTCTCTAATTCTTTTCTCATCCACATTTTTGCAACACGATTTGTTATAGGTTTTTTAACTATTCGTGCAACCATCTTATATGCTTTCGCAAGTATATCATCATTTGCTTTATTGTTATCAATAACATAAAAATTTTTCATACCAAATAACATTTGCAACTTACCCATATTTTGTTGTATTTCTGCATGACTTTTTTTTACAATATCAATAGGCACTTTTCTAGGTCTCATAGCATTTCTTGCCAACGCAACATCTAAACTTGTATTTACAAATATCATATGACAGTCATATCCTAATCTTTTCAATGCAGCTAATCCAGTGTAAATTTTTAATACGTCTCGTGCGGTACTATCAATCACTAAACCTAATCTGCCTTGTATATACAAATCTAAACTTCTTCCTGTTACTGCTTTTGATTTTGCTCTTACTTTATCTCTAAAATATTGTTCTTCAGGTGGCATATCTAAAGACAATCCTGCTTTTTTTAATGCGTTTTCAAAGGCGTTATCTGAATTAACATTCTTTAAACCAAGACCACCTGTAATTCTTTTTGTTACATAACTCTTACCAGAACCTGGACCACCTGCAAGAAAGAATGCCTTAAAAATACCTGGGTCATATAAACCTTCTCTTATAATAAATCTTTCCATTAACTACCGTTACCCCCATTACCACCATTTGCACCGTTGCCACCATTTCCGTTAGCACCATTACCATTACCGTTGCCGTTTCCGTTTGCATTATCATTACCACTTGTATTCTGTGGTTCTTGTTTTGGTCCTGGTCCTATTCTACCATAGTATGCATACTTTCTAAATTTAGGCACGCACACTTTAAGTTTTTCATCATACTTAAATCCTGGTGGACACTTTTTACTTTCTGCAAATTGTTTAAATGTTAACATTAACCTTCCCAGTTTTTTGCGGCTGTAAAATTTTGAACACTAAACTCTAGTCTATCAACTAACTTTACTGCTTTACCTTTCTTATCTACTGCAACATAACCTTCTGGATTTGTTGCCTTTAAACCATTACCTTCTCTTTTAAACGTGCCAATACTTTTTGCTTTATTTAATTTTGATATGATTATACCTTTTGCTGTTTGTAATGTTTTATATGTTGCAACGGCAAAATAAACACTTTCACTATGATTATCAATAAATTTAAGTCCATCATCTTGTATTGTTTTATATTTGTTTTTTGCTTTATCAGTTTTAACAGCGTCTATTTCTTTCTGTGTTCTTTCTTGATAATATTCTCTAAATTTATTTGCTGTTTCTTTTGTGCTTGGTAAATCAGTTGCTGCTCTTATAAAAGAATTTAGATACGTTTTTAACTGTACACCCACAGATAAAGTGTTTGTTTGTGTTGACATTTTATTTAACATTTCTTTTGCCTTACCTAATGAACCATTAGCCATGTTTATTGTTTTTTGTAATTGTTGACTTTCACCTATTGTCATCAATGCGTTACCTGAAACATCTTTATAACTTGCGTCATCAAACCATACTTTTGGTGTTCTTCTTAATTTAGAAACATTTGCACCAAATTTAGCGTTTAACTTATCAAAACTTTTACCTTTATATGTTGTATGAAACACAATACCTAATTTTCTGGTGTCTATCTTTTTACCAAAAGGTGTATTTTCTGGTACCATATAAACTATGGTATTAGGTTGAAAAGATATCATTGCTTCTTGTTTACCTGAAGGATCTTTATACGTTGTTTTCTTTTTACCACTAGAAGTAAACATCAAATCACCTTGTAATATTTCTTTCATACCAAGACCAGATAGATATGTCAAACATTCTCTTAAAATATTTTGTAAATCACCTGTATGATTTTTTCTTATATCTGCAATACTATAATTTACTTTAGGTGTTTTATTAAATACAGATTTAGTTCCAACAAAAAATTTACCATTTTCAGGACTCGGACCACAAACTATTGCAGGTGCGCCATCCCATTTTGTAGTAACGTTTACTTTACTTTTACTATGACCTGCTAACATTTCGTTTAGTGATTCTAAAAATGCGATTGCATTTTGTCCACCCTCATAACCATTGTTGATGATATCATCTTCTAAATGTTCTAGATGTGTGTTCTTATCTTCTGCTAATAATATCATGATTCTAATCCATTATATTTTACTGCAAGACTAAACTGTCCTAATTTCTTGACGCCTGGGTGACCTGCTTTATTTGTTCTTATTGACATTTTCATAGTTAAAGTATCATCACCAGATTTTAAATCTATAAACCAATTTTGTTTTGATGATTTACTTACATATGCTTTTATGAATTTTACTTGTGGTAAAAATACACCTAATGAATCTTTATCTGTAACCTCTGAATAAGTTTTATCCTCTGCCTTAATTACCATTGTAGGTACTGCAGGTGCGTCTCTTAATACTTCTTGTTGAATGTATTTTAAAGTTTTCTTTTTATCTTTATTAAATCTTTTAACTATTGCTTTTCTATTTAATTCTAAATAATCGTCATACAGTTGTTCATATTTTTTATTGTTCTTTCTTTCAAAGGCACGAAGAACAACTTTAGTATTTCTATTCTTATTATAGTCTGATTCAATACCTTTTATTTTTGAATACACACTTTTATATGCTGCCGACATTAACTTATTATATGTGCCCTCGTCTTTAAACGATTTGAATATGGTTGCAACATATGTGTTCAGTTGAGGTTCAGCAGTTTTCTTACCACCTGCCTTTAAACTTACACCTAAAATTTTATTATCTTTGTATATGAGAAATATATCACCTGGGTGATTACCTGGCACACCAGGTGGTTTTGAAGATGAACGATATCCCCAACGAACCTCTTTAATCTTTTTATCTTTATGTTGATCTTTGATGTATTGTAATATTGCGATTGCATTATTCATCTTTACTTCAAACTTACTAGATGTATCTGCTTTGTTGATTGTTTCTTTTGCAGCTTTCATATCTTTAGAATTAACACAAGTTAAATTATCAACATTCACTGAGATTAAATAACTCATAAAGTCTTCTGGACTTTTTGGTGAGTATCTTGTTTCAAATGCAATACAAGGAAATAATTCTGTGATTGATGAATTAAGAGTTGTCTCGGCCATGCCACCTGATACAGGTTTGACCATAATGCGAAATGCTTTATCTTCGTGTGTGCCGTCTATAGGATCAACACTTGAAGAACCTGAACCTATCTTCGCTTCTATATCTTGTTGTTTAAGATTTCGTAAAATCTCGTCTCTATCGTCTTCTCTATCTTTTGAACGTACAATAATTACGTCACGCTTTGAACTAGATAACTTTTCACTTCTCTCATAATCTAAACCTATAAAAACCTCTTTAGGTAGATTAGTGTTTTGCTCTGCAAGCGTGTCGTTTAAATTGTCTCTAAAGTCTTGAAACCTCATCATTACTCCCATGTATATACTAAAATAACTATCTGCAAATTCTTTAGCCTTTTCTCTAAAGTTAAATGTTTGCACTACTCTAGGTTCTGCATGTTGTCCACATGAACCTTGCATTACTTGAAAGATATAACCTCTACCTTTCTTTCTAGTCTTTACAGAATACTCTATACTAGAACTGGAAGTCTTGGAACTTCTTGTACTTTTCTTCGGCGCTTTCTTCTTTCGCCTCTTTAAGGTTGTGTTCGACATACTTGGTCTCCTCTGGTTGTATTATATTTTGTGCTTGTTGTTCAATATCAAACAGTTTCATTCTTGTACGGTCTACACCAATCATAAATTTTCTATTCATGGTTGGATCGTTATATCTGTTCTTTAATTGTTTGACAAGCATTTGTCCTGCCTTTTCTAGTTCTTCACTAGATATCAACGCAAACATAAAGTCTGCTGTTGCTGGAAGCCCGAAGGATTCAGAAGTATCTTCTAAACCTATGTCTGTTGAAACGAAACCTGATCTGGTCGTTTGTGTTGCCGTCACGATAGGCACATCTAATTCTACAGCCAAACCTCTTAATTCTTCAGCGATTGCTTTGATATAGGTATAACTGTTTACATTAGAACCTGCCTTAAATCTTGATGAGGCACATATATTAATATAATCAATAAAAATAATATCTGGCTTGAATGTTCGTTTCAATGCCAATTCATTTACTAAGGCACGATAATGATTTGCACCTGCACTAGCAGTTGGATATTCTTTGATAATTAATGTGCCTGTAGTTTTAGATTGTAATTGTGTAATTTTATCGTTGAATAGTTTTTTATTCAACATATGTAAATCTTCCATAGAAATGTTAAGTAAGTTTGCGTCTATTCTTTCAGCAATTCTTTCTTCGGCCATTTCCATGGTGATATACGCTTGATGACACATGAATAAAGTTTTACCAACACCAGTACCTGCCAATGCAACATTGAGAGTTTTAGTTGGTAAACCGCCTTTTGTAACTTTATTGAAAAAGTCTAGATCAAAAGGTATTCTTGTTTCTCGTTTATGGTAATAGTCAAATCGTTTTTCTATATCCAGTAAATAATCGTGCCCCACAGCATTATCAAAACTAACAGACAAAGCGTCACGGAGTATTTCTGGTATAGCTTCTGGAGTATGTTTTTTATCTTTTCCATCTAATATATGTATGCCTTCCATAACTGCATTATGAACAGCACGATCTTTACAAAATTTTTCTGTTGTATTTACTAACCAATCTAGGTCAACGTCTTCAGGATTAAGAGAAGTTATAAGAGATACTATTTGTTTATATTCATCTTCATTTAGGTCTTTACGTTTACCTAAATCAATCTGTAACGTTTCTTTAGTAGGTCTCTTATTATATTGAGATATAAACTTTTGTATTTCAGAAAATACAATACGCTCATTACGATCTTCAAAATATTCAGGTTTAAGAAAAGGTAATACTTTTCTTGTATAATCTTCGTTATGTATTAGATTCCTGAGCGCTGTTCTCTCTATCTTTTCCGCTGTTACCATTTGTATCCTTTTCTACTTCGATTGCTAATATGTCACCAATGACATCTATAAAGTCACCAGAATCCGTATTACACTTGTTAGGATTCTCATGTACGTTATATTCAAATTTAAGTCTTAACTTATCACTCTTTTTATCTTCAATAGGCGAAACTTTACCATAAGTATAAATGACATCTTTATATACACCTTCTTCTATTTTAAAACCTGTCAAATCACTTGTTGGGTTTTCTTGGTAACTATATTTCGGCGTTGCCATAACTATACTCCTTCTTTGCAGCTTCGTCTATTTGTTTTAGTATATCGTCTGTAAAATATTTTTCAGGATCGGAATAGATTGATTTTGCATATTGTTTTGAACCATCTGGTAATTCTATTCTTGTTGAAACTTGTTTAAAGATACCATACTTGCAAGCCAAGTCTAGTAATCCATAATATTTATCTAAACCAGTTTCGTATCGTAATCTTACATCAACCATCATGTTTTCTTTTGATAGTCTAGATTTTTGCGTTTTACAATGTATAATATTACCTATGACCTCTGTGCCTTCTTTTTCTTTTTTCTTTGAAAGATAAACAATAGTTGAGGCAGCATATTTTAAACCAGAACCACCACCCATTTCTTTTGTAGGCATATATGCACCAACAACATCATAAGTATGATTAGTTATAACCATAGGCACTTTTGCACGACCTAGTTTTAAAGTCAACACTCTAAATGCAGCTTTTAATACTTGTGCTCTAGTCATATCTCTAGTTTCTTTACCATCTGCTGTATCTTCTACTTCTTTTGTAGTTGATAACATACCAAGACTATCTAATACTAATAATAATGGTTTTCTATCTGCTTCATCTTGTTCAATGTATTTGTCTAATACTGTTAATGATTGTGTTCTAAATTCTTGTACAGTTGTTACTGGCATGATAATCATTCTTTCAGTATCAATACCACGGTCTTCAATAAGTTGTTTTGTTAATGCACTTTCACTCTCAAAGTAAATAACACCTGCGTCAGGATTACTATCTAGAAAATGTTTAACCATACCTAATACAAAAAATGTTTTACCTGTTGCACTTTCACCTGCCAATGCTGTAATTTTATTAGATGGTATACCACCGTGAATACTACCAGACAATAAAGCATTAAAGTGATATGAACCTGTATCAATAAAGGTATCTACATCACCTGCTTCAACACCTTCACATACAAGTGAGGCATATTCGTTTCCTGTTTCTTTAATTATCTGTTTTAGAAAGTCCGGCATTATCATTCTCCTTTTGTGTTTTTTGTATCATGTATTTTAATTTTTCATATATTAATCCAACGGTAGTACATTCTTCAGGACGTATAGCACCTCTTTGTAAAGACGCTGCGATTATCTTTAACATTGTATTATAATCTGCAACCGTAAGATTTTGTTTGTTCATTTGTTCTAAAAGTTCTTTCATTATATCAGGTCTCCTATAGTTTGTCAAGGACTTTCTCATATATAGAATCCGCTATTGCTTTCATCATTAACGGTGGTACCATTCTACCTATTCGTTCTGCCCTCTGGTTCCATTTACCAGTTAATATAAAGTCATCTGGTAAAGACATTATTCTTTTCAATTCACCCAAAGTAAGTTTTCGTGGTTCGTTCCAGTGAAACGCCCCAGCATTTGTTTGCCCATTACCCATTGCAGTTAGTGTGGGTGCTGGTGCAAATTGTGATACACGCTTAAGATTAAAATGATGACCCTTTGGATGATAGTCACCACCAGTCAATACTTTTTTTGGATTGATAGGCATTTTACTACCTGTATCTTTCCAGTATGCTGTTTTCACAAATTTTTCTGTTAGTTCTCTTACTTCTTCAGGATCATATTCTAATCCTTCTAATGCGTCTTTTAAAGGTATAACTTTATCATTTGGTTCAGGAAAGACATTTTGTATTGTCATAAAATTTAACCCAACCTTTTCTGTTATATCATTTCTTATACCAATAAAAATAACTCTTGTTCTTGTTTGAGATACACCATAGTTTTTACTGTTCATTACTTGCGAACAAACATCATAACCTATCTTCTCAAACTCATTTAATATTTTATTGTAATATTCTTTTGCTTCACCTATTGTTAAACCAGCAACATTTTCTGCAACAATAACTTTTGGTTTTATCTCATTTGCTACTCGTAGAAACTCAAAGAATAAATCTTCAATGTTTTCTACCATCATACCATCAGAGTATGATTTAGTTTTACCCCAACCATCAGAATGTTTACCACCTGAAGAATGAGATAGTTTACCTGCCACACTAAATGCACTACAAGGTGGCGAACCATCTAGTATATCTATATCAGTTGTACCAGCAATATCTAAAAAATCTTTACCAGATAATTTTTTTATATCGCCTGGTAGTATTGGTGTGTCTGGGTAATTTCCTCTATATGTATTTTGTGCTTCTTCAACAAATTCATTTATACATAAAATTTTTCCACCAGCAAGTCTATAACCTGTTGATGAACCACCACCACCTGCAAAGGTAGAGATAACATTAAATTTTTCTTGTTTGCTAGATTCCCTAACGTCTTTTAATTTATATATCATGCAAAAAAATCCTCAATCGTATTGCTATCAGAAGCGTCTATCTTCCAGTTGATAGCGTCAAGTATAAATCGTAAAGGTTCCATAAATGATTTTGTAAACTGTTGTTCATAATCTATGAGACCGTGCATTTCAAATTCTTTAGGTAGTTTTGCCATAAAGGTTATAACATTAGCATTCCAAACATTCTTTCGTAAATGCACAAACTTACCTTTATCACCTTCATAGAATTGTTGAAACTTATGTGATATCTTTTTTGTTTTCAATAAATGATTATATAACAATGCACCTTTAACATGCATAGGTGTGCCTTTCTTGTAGATGGAAGTGGTATCACCATATTTGTTTACACCATTAACACTACGAGGAAAAGCAATGTCTTCTGGTGGTAATAATTCAAAATCTCTACGAAAGTTTACAATAAACTCTTTCATTTCTTTTTGGTCACCACCCATGATAACTTTAAAACTTTCTTTTAGTTTATCTCTACAAGGTAAAGGTGTTGATGTTTTTACAGCCTCAATACCCATAATCTTTAATTTAGGTTCTGGATATTGCACACCTTCTGAATTGTGTACGTTTAAAATATATCTTTTCTTTGCTGTCCAGATACCTTTATCAGCAATTGCCTCTCGTTTCATAACCATTTTATTTTCATAGACATTCATGTAATTACCTAGTTCGTCATAACACTTTGTAATATATGGTTCTAATCTTTCACTACAAAATTTATCTAATGCTTTTACAATTTTATTTTTATCAGTTGCACCTGTCATTTTTACAAGAGGTGCCATATTAATATAAACGGAATCTGTATCTGAAGCAATAATATAATCGTCTTTTGTTTTATATAACTTGTTAAAATATTCATTTAGTTTTTGGTCTATCCAACGTATATTCAATTGACCAGATGTGGTTATGGCTTCTGCCATTCTATGGTCATAGTATCTAAAGTATTTGTTACCAATAGCCCCGTAAGCACTATTTAGCGAAATCTTTTTGGAATGCTGAACTAGGTAATATCTTCTGGCAAGTTTTTCATACTTTGGATCTTTTGTGTTAGCATATTGTTGTTCTGCCTCAAGCATTTTCTTTTTATAAATTGTTCTATCATTATATTCTTTTTGTATGATACGAGGTAAGAAACCTTGTTTACCAGTTCGATACATTGTGCCATTGGCAGCCATACAATTACCATCAGACATATCAACCTTTTTATCTAACAAGTCAACAATATCTACATTCTTTTTATCAGGTAATATTGTTTCTGGTGAAATATTATATTGCATAATAAGATGTGGATATAGTGAGTTTAAATCAAAAGATACAACCCAATCATGAAAACCTACTTTAGGGTCTTTAACATATGCACCAACAAGTTCTGGTGATGTAGGATTCATATCACGCATTGGCACAATGATATTATCTTTTAATAATTCATTAAATATAATTGTATCCCACATTCTAACTTGTGAGAATACATCTTCATAATTTGCTTTGGCATTATATGCCATGGTTAATGCAAGTTCAATAAGTTGTAATCTATCTTCTAGTTTATCAACAAGTTCAACGTCTTGTATATTGTAATCTATAAACGATTGTATGTCTTGTTGATACCACTCTTTGAAAGTGTCATATGGGTTATCATCTTTTTGTTCACCAAGTTCTACTTTACCAATATGGTCTAGTCTATAACTTTCTTGGTTCTTAATTGTAAATTTACGATATAGTTGTAGATAATCAAGTTGAGCGATACCTAACAATCTAAAGTAAGTTTGAGTTTTACCCATTTCATATGTTTGGTCTTCTTGTATAATATTCCAAGGTGACATGCGTTTCATAGCACCTTCACCTAGTATTTTACCTATACGTTTAATAAGATATGGCACATCAAAATATTTACTATTCCAACCTGTAATAACATCAGGTGAATATAATTGCCAAAATTTGAGAAATTGTTTAAGTAAATCTTTTTCATTTTCACATTTTACATAATGTACGTTATCTTGTTTAACCGTATAGTCTACCATACCCCAAACAAGTATTTGTTTTTTGACTTGGTCTTTTACGGTAATACAAATCATTTTTTCTGAACAATCTGCAACGTTAGGAAAACCATATTCACTTTCAACCTCAATATCAATTGTGTAAATACGAAGTTTATCTTTATCGTATTCTACATTACCTGGCCAATAGTCAGCCATGTATTGATATTGAAATCTATCTGTGCCGTGAATAAAGTTTGGATGATTTTCGTAACGTTTGATTGTTTGTCTAGCGTCTTTGATTGATTTGTATGATACTGAATCTAAACCTTTACCTGTTAAGGATTTGTATCTACCTTTGCCTTTTGTAGGTACATAAAGACGAGGAACATACGGTACACGATCCTCACATCTTTTACCATTGTCAAAATATCTAACAAGTAATTCATCACCATAAGGTGACACATTGGTGTAAAAATTCATAATATAATTATATCAGGTTTCGACTTAAAAGTCAAGGTTAAAAATATTTGTCTAATACTTCAAGTTGGTCATGGTATTGTGCAATGATATTTAATTCTTTTTCTATTGTTTCTAAAATATCACCATGTTCACCAATACCTACAGATTGTTTTAAATAAATTTCAACATTCATTTTATGTTTTTCAATATGCCCAATGGCATGTTGTCTAACTGCTTGGATTATCTGTTCTCTGGTCTCCATCTTCGTTTCCTTTCTTACCAATATTATATTTGGGTTCTAGTGTCCATTCATTCTTTTCTTTAAATGGTAATACTTTGATTTGAGATAGTGGTGCTTTATTTTCTACACTACTAACCAATTCTACCAAACCCCAATCACTTAATAGTTGTGCGATTGTATTTCGTCTTTCAATATCGTTTACAAAAATGTTTGCTGTCTTACCATCTAAAGCAAAGAGTTCTTTAAAGTGTACAATAAAGTATCTACCTTGTTTATGTAGTATATGACACGATTGATAAATCTTTCGTTCTTTTCTACTGGCGACACCTATCCTTGTAAGTGTCTCTCTAATTTTTAGGAAATCATCTGGCTCTTTTATCTTTACCTCGAGCATACTGTCTGGTTTCCATTCTATAACTTCACTCATTTTTTTCCACCTTTATATAATCTCTCTTTTATATAATCAATCTTTTCTTTTGTCAGTATAGATAAAGC
>LULO01000871.1_pt1 | contig 14999 bp, 15 predicted proteins | sample 728121 | NCBI WGS metagenome assembly LULO01 (sample SAMN03860287, study PRJNA289734) | marine metagenome | biome: seawater column; feature: ocean; material: water; isolation source: Red Sea water column Station 149 - depth 50m | place: Saudi Arabia: Red Sea | collected 2011-10-15 | depth 50 m | reverse complement strand
GGATGCGGCGTTTCCGCATCCGGTCGGTCGTCGGCGACGCCGTGCGCGTCGAAGTGACGCCCTATGACCTCAGCAAGGGCCGCCTTGTCTACCGCGAACGCGGCGGCGGGCCGGTTCCGCCCAGCCAGCGCAAACGGCGCGGGCTCTGATCCTTCAGGGGTCAAACGATACGGGATCGGCGCAGTGGCGCCGGTCTCCAAAAACCACAACATCCAAAGCAAAGATAAAGATGATGACGAACTTCTATAACAACCCTTCGATTTTTCCCGCTCTGCCCGCGCTGTCGCTGGCCGGCCGGGCGCAGACGGCCCGGATTTCTCCGGCCCGCGCGCCGCGCCGCCGCCCGACGCTGTCGCGCCGCGAGCTTCGGCGCCTGATCGCCGATATGGTCGATTGATCGACCGTAACGGATAACCGCACAAGGAAGCGCAGCCATGTCGGCCACCACCGAATTCTACATCGCCCAGGCGGACAAGTGCCGCACCGATGCCGACGCCTCGTCGTTGACGCAGGTGCGCGACCGCAATTTGCGCGCCGCCGCGGCGTGGCAGGCGATGGCCGACAAGCTGCTCCACTCCGAACGCCTGCGCGCCGAAAAGGAAGCGAGGGTCGTGGAAGCGGCTGAAACCGGAACGACCGCGGCGCCCGCGCCCTGACGGGTGCGCCGCACGGGGGCGCCGCTCAGCCGATGGTGCGCCACTCCTCATGCACGATTTCGCGGGCAATCCGCCCGCCGCGCATGTGAAAGACATGCACCAGCCGCAACTCGACCCGCGCCCCGATCGCCACCGGCGCGTTGACCATCCCGTCACCCGTCAGGTGAAAACGCACCTTCATGTCGTCGACGACGCGGGTTTCGGTGGCAAAACGGTCGAGCGGTTCCAGCTCGACCTCGGCCAGCGAGGCGAACATGCGGCGGTAATTGGCCTCGATCGCCGCCTTGCTGTCCAGATACAGCCCCCGTCCCGGCACTTCCAGGACGATGTCATCGGTATAAAGGTCCATCACCGACGCCGGATCGCGCGCCTCATTCTCGATATGCTCCGCCGCCACCGCCAGATTGCGCGTAACCATCTCGTCTCCGCGGTCCATCACCTCCACCACCTGCTCCATTGCCGTCACCTTCTATCACAGCCTCCGGCGGATCGCCGATATAGGCAGTTATTCTGTCTAATGACGTAATAGACAGATCATCTGTCTTGTGTCAAGAGGATGCGATGACCGACAATCTCCCTCCCCCGCCATCCGGCGACGGCCAACGCCTCGCCCAGCTCTTCCACCTTGCCTACGACCGGCTCCGCACCCGCATCTACGGCCAGGCCCGCGACGCCGGCTTCGCCGACCTCCGCCCCGCTCACTCCAGCCTGCTGCGCAACATCGACCCCGCCGGGTCGCGGGTCGTCGACCTCGCCGAGCGGGCCGGCATGACGAAACAGAGCATGGCCTATCTGACCGACAGCCTGGCCAAACTCGGCTATGTCGCGGTCGGACCCGATCCCGACGACGGGCGAGCGAAACGGGTTGCGCTTACCGAACGGGGCAAAGCCGCGGTCGACACCCTTGCCCGTCTAAGCCGCGAGGCCGAGGCCGAATTGGCGATAACGCTGGGCGAAACGGAAATGACGCGGCTTCACACGACGATGCGTCAGCTGGTCGCAGCGCTCCGCTGATGCAGCGCCGGACTAATCGACCGACCAGTAATCCGCGGCACCCAATGCCCCGCCGCGGCGGCAGATGAACACGCCTTCACCATCACAAAGCTCGGCCCAGCTACCAATCGGCTCGCTTTCAGCTACGGCTAGCGCAGCAATGAGATCTGCCGCCTCGAAAGCGACGTGTTTCTCGATGCCAAACCATCGATCTTCGTAACGCAGGACGTATGCGTTTGGCGGCGGCATAGCGGGCACATCACCAGCCGGTCGCGGCAGGCAGTCGCAACCGCCGCGCGGCACACCGTCATTTGGGGAGGGGATAGGCATGGCATAAATCCTTCGGCGGGGGGAAACGAAGGGGTCCGGCAGGCTTGTCAGGCCAGCCCGCGACCTGAGGAGGGCAATATTTCGACGCGCGAACTCCGAATCGCATGCCGCCCCACCGGCACACGCATAGTCCAACTTATAGAAAGATTGAGATATTTTTGCTTTATCTACTAAGCATCGTATCTTCGACGGGCCGACGCTGCGGCTCGACGAACGACGGCACCACCCTTCCAAACAACGGCGCAAGTCTGTCTTGACGCCCAACACGCTCGACGCCCCAGACGCAGCTACGCCAAGCAGAGCGGGGCCCTTCATGCTTGCGCAACCTTCCGTTTACGTTAGGGTAAGCTCAAGACCATCTTGGAGTGACTGATTCATGGCCCTTCCCCCGATTTTCGACCGCCTGCGCCTGCCCGTTATCGGCTCGCCGCTGTTTATCGTTTCGGGTCCCGATCTGGTCATCGCGCAGTGCAAGGCGGGGATCGTCGGCAGCTTCCCGGCCCTCAACGCCCGTCCGCAATCGCTGCTCGACGAATGGCTCCACCGCATCACCGAGGAATTGGCGGCGTGGGACCGCGCCAACCCCGACCGGCTGTCCGCCCCCTTTGCCGTCAACCAGATCGTCCACCGCTCGAACGACCGGCTCGAAGCGGATATCGCGACGTGCGAAAAATGGAAGGTGCCGATCACCATCACCTCATTGGGCGCCCGCGAGGAATTGAACCAGGCGGTACACGGGTGGGGCGGCATCACCTTGCACGACGTTATCGACGATCGCTTCGCACGCAAGGCGGTCGAAAAGGGCGCCGACGGACTGATCCCCGTTGCTGCGGGCGCCGGCGGCCATGCCGGTACCCAGTCGCCCTTTGCACTGGTGCAGGAAATCCGCGAATGGTTCGATGGCCCGGTCGCACTTTCGGGCGCCATTGCGCACGGGCGCTCAATCCTCGCAGCCCAGGCATGCGGCGCCGACCTAGCCTATATGGGCAGCGCTTTCATCGCCGCCGCCGAAGCCAATGCCGACGACGGCTACAAGAACGGTATCGTCGAAGGGCGCGCGGCTGATATCGTCTATTCCAACCTCTTCACCGGCGTACACGGCAATTATCTGCGCCAGTCGATCATTGCCGCGGGGATGGACCCCGACAATCTGCCCGAAGGCGACCTCAAGACCATGAATTTCGGGTCCGGCGGCAACACCAAGGCGAAAGCGTGGAAAGATATCTGGGGCTCGGGTCAGGGGATCGCCTCGGTCCGGGGCGTGCGCCCGGTTGCAGAATTCGTCGCTGAACTCGAAGCGCAATATCAGGACGCATGGGCCGAATTGCAGAGCAAGGTACGGCTCCAAGGCTAACCGAACAGCCGCGTGATCGCTTCGTCAAGATAGGGGCGATCCGCGAACAAGCGCATCGGATCGCGCCGGTTGAGCCAGAAGCCGGTGCCATGGCGGTCGGTGAGCGCGCGGCGCATGGTATCCTGCAACAACGCCAGACGCATCGCGGCCGTGCGCCGTGCCGCGCGAACGTCGCGGTTGATCTGTCGTTCGAAATATATCCGGATCATATCGACCCGCGCCGCGATCACATCATTATAACCATGGTGGGGGCCGCGGTGGAGAGCGTGTCCGCACGACAGCGCCAGCCGCTCGCACGCCGGCAGGCTCAATCCGTTGCGCGGAAAGTCGCGGAGGCAAAACCCTTCACTTTTCAGCGCCCCGAACATCGCCGCCATCTGCGGCTGGGCGAGAAGCGCGAGCGGGATTAGGTGATGGCGCTGAAATCCACGTCGCGGCGGCGGGGCGCCATACCACCGCCTCCCTGCCATCAAGGATTGCGGCCAAACTCGACCAAAAGCGCTTCGGACGATCCGCGCGGTGCCATCGATATCCACTCGCCCGGATCGAGGCCGGGCAAGCGACGCGCCCCTCGAACCGGGCCATTGATGATGATGTCGAGCGACAGCCGCGCAAGGCGACGCACCAGATCGGCAACAGTCCAACCGATCGGACGCGCAGCCTCCATCTCTTGTCCTCCGAAATGCGCAAGGCCGCGCGTCCGGATAATCTCCGCGTCGCCTGTGTCGTGCTGCCGGAAAGCGATGAGGTGGAGCACCGGAGGCATCCCGCTCGCGAGCATCTCCGCAGTCGATGCCCGGAACTGCTTTGCGTCGGACCACAGCCGCGCTGGCCCCCAGAAGAAGTGACTTGCGTCAAAGAGATCGATCAGCAGCGAAGCCATCATGAAGAAATCGCGCATTGAGGGCTTCTCTTCGTCTTCGCTCCCGATCGGTGCGGGCTCGAAAAACCAGCATCGCCCTCCGGTCCGCCAATCGGCGGGAAGGCTGGCGGCGAGCGAACTCGTCGACGGATGCGCCGGATCGATACGCGCAACCGCACGATCGCCTGCTGGCGCAGCCGTGAGATACAAGTCGCCAAGGCGCAAGCGAAAGGCAGCGCCTTCGCCAGATGTTCCGGACACATCCAGCCGCTCCGGGCGAAGGCCCATATGACGCAGCGCGACTTCGGCGTCCGCCGGCAGGGTCGAAAAGTCATTTCCCGCAATCAGCGCGAAGGGCGCCGGCGCGGCGGGCAGTAATGACGCGGAGCTAATCCCTGCTTGCATGTCGGGCGTCCCGATGGGTTCGCGCCAGCATCGCAAAGCACACGCCGATGTTCAAATGCTTATTGGTCCGGTGCGGACGATCAGATGGCAACCTGACTTCCCAGTTCGACAACGCGGTTGGTTGGGAGACGGAAATACTCCATCGCGCTTTCCGAATTGCGCAGCATCCATGCGAACAGCTTTTCGCGCCAGATCGGCATGCCGGGTTTCTTGGCGGCAATCAGCGTCTGACGCGAGAGGAAGAAGCTCGTTTCGATCATCTTGAATTCGCCGCCGCACGCGGTCGTGCGTTTCAGCGCATCGGGCACGTCCACTGGCTGCATGAAACCATAGTGCAGGATCAGGCGATGGAATCCCTGCCCCAGATCGTCAAGCTGGCAGAGCTTCGTTTCCGGCACGAACGGCACGTCGGCAATCTTGATCGTCAACAGGATGATACGTTCGTGCAGCACCTTGTTGTGCTTCAGATTATGAAGCAGCGCGTGCGGCACCCCATCGGACGTCGACGTCATGAAAACGGCAGTGCCGGGGACGCGCGTTGCGCTGTTCGCCGCGGACTTCACGAACACCGGGATCGGCATCGCGCTTTCTGCCATTTCCTGCTGCATCAGCTTGCGGCCGCGCGACCAGGTGGTCAGCATGGTGAAGATCGTCAGGCCGATCGCCAGTGGCACCCAGCCGCCATCGGGTACCTTGATCAGATTGGCGCCGAAATAGGCGACATCGACGATGAAGAATACCGCCAGAACGGGCAGCGCTTTCCACGCCGGCCAGCGCCACAGGCTGAACAGCACCACGCTCATCAGACAGGTGTCGATGAACATCGCGCCGGTCACGGCAATACCATAAGCCGCAGCCAGATTGCTCGACGAGCCGAAGAACAGCACGAGTAGGATGACCATGACCATCAGGCCCCAATTGACGACGGGAATGTAAATCTGCCCCTGCGCCGACGCACTGGTATGTTCGACCCGCAGGCGCGGTACGAAACCGAGCTGGATGGCCTGCTGAGTCAGCGAAAAGGCGCCCGAAATGACGGCCTGACTGGCAATGATCGTCGCCAGCAGCGCGAGCAGCACGACGGGGACGCGCCACGCGTCGGGCATCATCAGGAAGAAGGGATCCTGAATCAATTGCGCCGTGGGCGCGACCTGTCCGGCAAGCACCATCGCGCCCTGCCCCATATAATTGAGCATCAGCGCGGGTAGCACGAAACACAACCAGCTCAGCCCGATCGGCGCTCGGCCGAAATGGCCCATGTCGGCATAGAGCGCCTCCGCCCCCGTTACCGCGAGGACGACGGCGCCAAGCGCGATGAAGGCGGTGAAGCCGTCATAATAGAAAAAGCGCATCGCGTTGATGGGGTTCAGCGTGTGCATGACGATCGTCGGATGATCGACGATATGCATGACCCCCAATACCGCGAGCATCAGGAAGTAGCCAAGCATGATCGGCCCGAAAAGCATCCCAACCTTCGCGGTTCCGCGCGACTGGATCGCAAAGAGACCGATCAGGATCGCCAGCGCGATCGGGACGATGTAGGGTTCGAAACCACGGCTGACATATTGCAGGCCTTCGGTGGCCGACAACACCGACATCGCCGGAGTGATCATGCTGTCGCCGTAAAAGAGCGCGGTGGCAAAAACGCCGAGCAAAACGATCGGCCAGGTCCAGCGAGCACCGCCCGAAGAGCGACTGATCAGCGCGAGCAGCGCCAGACTGCCCCCCTCGCCCTTGTTGTCGGCTTTCATGATCGTCATCACATATTTGAAAGTGACGACCAGCATCATCGACCAGAAGACGAGGCTGAGCACACCATAGATGTGCAGCTGGTCGGCTTCGATCGAATGATGGCCGGCGAAGGTTTCGCGGAAAGCGTAGAGCGGGCTGGTGCCGATATCGCCGAAAACGACGCCGACGGCGCCGACCGCCAGCTTCAGCGTGCCGTCACCGTGATGGCCGTGACCCGTTTGGCCCATTTCGATTCCGGTGGGCGCAGCGCTTTCGGCGCTTGCCTGACCCTGTTGCGACTCGACAGTCATTGGCGCGCCTTAGACCAGCGGGAGAGACAGGAATAGCATTGAATCAAGGCCCGGTCGGCGCATTGGGGGACAGGTCCGGCCCCATCGCCTGTCGCAATTGGGCCAGCCGCATCTCGAGGTCCGCGCGCCACGGCGCATCGGGCGGGGTGCGCGCCAGAAGCTGGCTCCATACCGCGTCCGCCCCTTTCAGATCGCCGCTCTGCGCCATCGCAAGGCCCGCAAAGAAAGGCGGCGCGGGATGGTTCGGATCGCGCTTTGCGGCCTCATCGAACGCGAGCGCGGCGGCGGGCGACATCACGCCGCCGCCATGCGCAACAAGCGCATTGCCCAAGCCCACCCAAAGATCGACATTGTCGGGATAACGCTCCAGCCCCTTTTCGAGCGTTTGCGCAGCGAGCGCCGTCTTGCCGGTTCGCGCCACCATGACCGCAGCGACAGCGAGCGGCCGAGCCGCTGCCGGCAGCTTGCCGAACAAGACGATGGCGCCCAGCGTGATCAAGGCGACAAGCAATATCCACATCCAGATCATGGAGCGTTCTCCGCATCGCCCGCGTCGCGGCGGAAGCGTCCGAAGGCCAGCCATCCCCCGAGCAAAAGAAAAGCGAGCGGGCCGAGCCACAGCAGGGCGGTGGCCGCATCGAACGGCGGATCATAGCTGACCCAATTGCCATAGCGCGCGACCAGCCATTTGCGGATCGCCTCGGGGCTTTCTCCCGCGGCAATCTTGGTGCGCACCTCATGCCGCATGTCGCCGGCGAGCGGCGCATCGCTGTCGGCGATCGACTGCCCCTGGCAGACGAGGCAGCGCAGCGTTTCCATGAGTGCCTTCGCTTTTTCCTCCTGCGCGGGATCAGGAAGCTGCTGATAGGCATAGGGCGCCGGCGGCAGGCGATCCTGCGCGACCGCAGGCGCAGCGGCCAGAACAAGCGAGCCGAGCAGGATGGTCCAGCCCCTCACTTCATCTTCTCCAGCTTGGCGACGATTTCCGGCACCCGCTCCTGAAGGATTACGCCCTGTATCTGTTCGCGGATGATCCCCTTTCCGTCGATCAGAAAGGTTTCGGGGACGCCCGACGAGCCGAGCGCGATCTGGACGCTGCTTTGCACATCCGACCCGATGCGGTCGAAGGGATTGCCATTTTCCCGCAGGAATTGCGCCACATCGTCGGGCCGGTCGCGGATCGCGATTCCGTCGATCGGCACGCCCGCGGCCTTCAGCGCCTCAAGCTGCGGCGCCTCAGCGCGGCACGGGATGCACCAGCTGGCAAAGACGTTGACGAGGCGCGGCCGCCCGTCGGCAAGGTCGCTGCTTTTCAGGCCTTCGACGCCGGCAGTTGCGGGCGGCAGGTCGAACAACGGCATCGGCTTGTTGATCCACTGCGACTGGATCAGCGTCTCGGCCGGTGTCGTCAGGCGATAGATGAAGGCCCCGAACAGCAGCGCGGTGATCGCCAGCGGCACGAACAGGATCCAGCGGGTCTTCATGCGTAGCGCCCTTCGGCCTTGCGCGCGCGGTGACTGCGCCACAGGGTCAGCAATTGCGCGCGGCCGAGCAGCGACAGGGCCGCACCGATCGCGATCAAGGCCCCGCCCAGCCAGATCCACCAGACCAGCGGCTTCCACCACAGGCGAAGCTGGTAGCGGTCGGCGCGGCCGTCGGCGCCGGTCACGGGCTGGCCGAGCACGGCATAAAGCTGTCCGCCCGGCCGCGTCAGCAATGCGGCCTCGTTGGTTTCGGTCCTTGATGAAAGCGCTTTCGGCGGCCATCCCGGCAAGCGCGACTGCGACGCCGAAATGCGCGATCACCATGCCCCATGTCGGCAGCGGCGTCCGGCGCAGATTGCGGCCCCACAGCGGCGCCAGGCTGGCGACCGCGACGATCCCGGCGACCGTCATGCCAAGCAGCGGCAGCACGCCGACCTTGCCGCCGAACAGGATCAGACCGAACAGCACCGCCGACCCGGCAAAGATCGCGGCAGGAAGTCGCGACCACAGCTTGCGCCCGTCATCCTTGCGCCAGGCGAGCAGCGGACCGGCCACCATGACCAGACACAGGATCAGGGCAAGCGGGCCCGCAACCTTGTTATAATAAGGCGGTCCCACCGAAATCTTTTCGCCCATGGCCTCGGCGACGATCGGATAGAGCGTACCGAGCAGCACGAGCGCAAGGATCGTCGTGAGCAACAGATTGTTGATGACGAGCGATCCCTCGCGACTGAGCAGCGCGAATTTCTTGCCTTCGGCGACGCTGCTGGCGCGCAACGCGAACAGCGTCAATGCGCCGCCGATGTAGATCGCCATCAGCGCGAGCAGAAAGGTTCCGCGTTCGGGGTCGACGGCAAAGCTGTGCACGCTGGTCAGCAGGCCCGACCGCACGATGAACGTGCCGACCATTGACATCGAGAAAGCGACAACCGCGAGCATCACCGTCCATGCGCGCAACGCGTTGCGCGTCGCGGTCACGCTCACCGAGTGGAGCAGCGCCGCCCCTGCAAGCCACGGGATGAGCGACACATTTTCAACCGGGTCCCAGAACCACCAGCCGCCCCAGCCCAGCTCGTAATAGGCCCAATAGCTGCCGGCGGTAATTCCCAGAGTCAGGAAAATCCAGCTTCCCAAGACCCACGGCCGCATGGCGCGCGCGAAGGCCGGGCCGATCTCGCGCGTGATCAGCGCGCCGACCGCAAAGCTGAAGGCGACCGACAAACCGACGTAGCCGACGTAAAGCGTCGGCGGGTGAAAGGCGAGCCCGGGATCCTGCAACAGCGGGTTCAGCCCCTGCCCGTCCGGCGGCGCGATCGGCAGCCGCTTGAAGGGGTTGGACGAAAAGAGCAGAAACGCAAAAAAGCCGAGGCTCAGCGCTGCCTGCGCCGCAAGCGTGGCGACCAGCGTATCCTCGCGCAGCCGCTTTTCGAAGATCGCGACGAGCGCGCCCGACAGGCCGAGGATCGTGAGCCACAGGAGCATCGATCCTTCATGATTGCCCCAGGCGCCCGCGACCTTGAACAGCATCGGCTTCAAACTGTGACTGTTGCGCGCCACCAGTTCGACCGACATGTCGGACCGCACGAAAAGCGCGATCAGCATCGCGAAAGCCGCGGCGGTCAAAAAGCCCTGCGCGACGCTCGCCGGCCGGACGAGGGCCGCAAGATCGCCCTTCCCATTCCGCAGATAGAGGCTGCCCGCGACGAGCGACAGGCAGGCGAGCGCCGCAGCCATCCACAACAGCGCGAGACCCAGTTCGGCGATCATGCTTTCGGCGCCGCTTTCATGGCCTTGGGCATGTCGCCCATTTGCGGCGGCATATAGCGTTCGTCATGTTTGGCAAGGATACGGTCGGCCACGAAAGTGCCGTCGGCCCGCATCCGGCCGTCGGCGACCATTCCGGCATTTTCGGCAAACAGATCGGGCACGATGCCCTTATATTCGACGGGGATCGACGCCTTGCCGTCGGTGGCGACGAAGCGGATCGTCACGCCGTCGGGCTGATGCTTGATGCTGCCGGCCGCGACCATTCCGCCCAGTCGCATCGCCTCGCCCACTTCGGTTTTGCCGGCCTGAACTTCGGCGGGCGTGCGGAAATAGGCCGCCTCGTCGCGCAGCGCGCTTGCCGCGAGAACCCCCGCGCCGCCGACCCCGCACAGCGCCACCGCCGCCAGAATCAGTCGTTGATGTTTCGCCTTCATGTCCGGTCCCTGCGCAGCGCGTCGCTACGCTTTTCAGCCTTCGTCATCGCCCGCCAGCTATGCCAGACCACCGCCCCGCTCAGGAGCGCGGTGAGCATATAGGCCGCCGCGACATAGGCCCATTGGCCGTTTCCGGTTATGACGCCGGTCAAAAGTCGGTCCCCTCATCGTCCGCCAGCCGACGCAGACGCGCCGCGACGCGATTGTCGGCGATGATCCGCCGCATGCGCATCAGCACGATCGCCCCGAATAGCAGCGAAAATCCGGCCAAGGTCAAGCCCAACGGCCACAACAGGCTGCCGTCGATGCTCGATCCACGCATGGTGATGCTGGGCCCTTGATGCAGGCTGTTCCACCATACGACGCTGCGATTGATGATCGGGATGTTGATAGCGCCGACCAGCGCATAAATGGCGGCCCCGCGCGACAGTGTTCCTCCCTGCCGCTCGCTTTCGTCGCCCGTCGTCAAAGCGACGAAACCGGCATAGAGAAACAATAGGACGAGCATCGACGTCATGCGCCCGTCCCATTCCCACCAGGTTCCCCAGGTTGGCTTTCCCCAGATCGATCCGGTTGCAAGGCATAGTGCGGTGAACAGCATCCCGGGCACCGCGATCGCGCGCGCCGCAATCCCGGCCAGTGGGTGCCGCCACACGAGCTGCACCAGCCCTGCAAGAGCGAGCGACGTCCAGCCCCCCATGCCGAGCCAGGCGGCGGGAACATGAACATAGAGGATGCGCGCCGTTTCGCCCTGCTTGGCTTCACCCGGCACCATCGTCAGCCCGGCCCATGCCCCGGCGAACAGGAACGCCAGTCCCAGCCACAGCAGCCACGGCGTCAGCGGACGCGCAATGGCCAGAAAACGGGTCGGATTCGCATAGGCGTGCATCGCGCGCCGAGCCTTAGGCGAGCGCACGCCCGCGGTCTAGACAATTGACGCCATCGGCGACGCGCACGAATGATATCGATAGCAATGCTCAGGAGACATAAAATTACTTAGCGCGCGGAGATTGTGTGGCTCAATTGCCACAGATGTCACCAAAACGAAATAATAGCGCCTCGTTCGACCGCGTGAGGGGTGGAAGCGTCGGCATTTCTCATCAAACCTGTGCAGGTCGTCTCTAGGGGCAATCAACAGGGAAAGATGACCATGAAAAACACGACCCAATTATCGAGCCTCGCGCTCGCCACCGCTCTGGTCGCAGGCGGTTGGACTGCACCGGCTTTCGCACAGGAAGGCGCCAACGACGCGGATGCGAACGAAACGATCATCGTAACCGGCACCCGCCGGACCGACCGGACGATCGCCGACAGCACCGTGCCGATCGACGTGATCTCGAGCGAATCGTTGCAGAATAGCGGGACGACCGAAACGAACCGGCTGCTCAACCAGCTCGTGCCTTCCTTCAATTTCCCTCAGCCGTCGCTGACCGACGGTACGGACTCGCTGCGTCCGGCGACGCTGCGCGGCCTCGCGCCCGACCAGGTGCTCGTGCTCGTGAACGGCAAGCGCCGCCATCTGTCGTCGCTGCTCAACCTGAATGGTTCGATCGGACGCGGCTCGGCGGGCGTCGACATGAACACGATTCCGCCGCTGGCAATCGAGCGTATCGAAGTGCTGCGCGACGGCGCGTCCTCGCAATATGGCTCGGACGCGATTGCTGGCGTTATCAACATCCAGCTCAAGAAAAGCGTCGGGGGCCGTGCGCAGATCAGCTTCGGCAAATATATCACGACGATGGAGGATGTCGCGCAGGTCGCCAGCGTCGCACCGACGACGGGCGCGTCCGACGATCCGGCAATCACCTACACGGGCGAGGATCGCAAGCGCCGCGACGGCGACACCTGGACCATCGGGACCAATATCGGCCTGCCGATCGGCGATGCTGGCTATTTCAACTTCACGGCCGAATATAAGGACCGTTCGCCGACCAACCGCTCGGGCCCCGATCTGCGGCGCAACTATGCCGCTGCGGGGGATCCGCGCGAGGTGACCTTCAACCGCTACGAACACCGCTTCGGCGATGGCGAATCGAAGGACATGAACTTCTTCTTCAACGCCGGGATGGATGTTGGCGAAAGCTTTGAGCTCTACAGCTTCGGTAGTTACGGCATCCGTGACGCCAACGGCGCGGGCTTCTATCGCCGCTCGCTCGACTCGCGCAACGCCGACTGGGACAATGGCGGCCAGCCAATCTATCCCGACGGCTTCCTGCCGCTGATTACCAGCACCATTCAGGATATCGCCATCGCCGGCGGGCTGCGCGGCGAAACCGCAGGCTGGAATCTGGACCTGTCGGTCAACTATGGATCGAACCGGCTCGACTATGGCGTCGAGAACAGCGTCAACACCTCGCTCGGCAGCCTGCACAGCCCGCGCAAGTTCGACGCAGGCGGTCTCCGCTCGGGGCAAACCTCGGTCAACCTCGACGCAAGCCGTGACCTGAACCTCGGTGTCGGCAGCACCACGCTGGCGCTCGGCGCGGAATGGCGGAACGAGAATTACCGCATCGTTCCGGGGCAGCTCGAAAGCTATATCGCCGGTCCTTACACCTTCTCGAACGGCGCGGCGCCGGGTTCGCAGGTGTTCCCCGGCTTTTCGCCGACCACCGCGATCGACAAGTCGCGCGACAGCTTTGCCGGCTATCTCGAACTCGATGCCGATATCAGCGATATGTTCAACATCCAGGCTGCGGGCCGTTACGAACATTTCTCGGACTTCGGCGACACGGTGAACGGGAAGCTTGCAGCGCGGTTCGAGCCCATCGGCGGTCTCGCTTTCCGCGGGTCGGTTTCGACCGGTTTCCGCGCACCGGGGATGGCCCAGCAGTTCTTCTCGACGACCTCGACGAACAATGTGAACGGGACGCTGATCGAGATCGGCACCTTCCCGGTTGCATCGCCGATTGCCGTCGCACTCGGGGCGCAGCCGCTGAAGCCTGAAAAATCGGTGAACTTCGGCGGCGGCGTCGCCTTCAACATGGTCCGCGGACTCAGCCTGACAGTCGATTATTACCGCATCAAGATCAACGATCGCATCACGCTCACCGAAAACCTGCAGGGCGCAGACGTCGTCGCGATCCTTCAGGCAGCCAATGTGCAGGGCACATCGGCACGCTTCTTCATCAACGGCATCGACACCCGCACGCAGGGCGTTGATATCGTCGGAAGCTATCGCCTGCCTGATTTCGGGATCGGCAAGGTTACGCTGACTGCCGGCTATAATCTCAACGATACCAAAATCACCGATCGCCGGACGTTCAGCGGCTTTACGGCGCAGCGGCTGTTCGCTCGCCCCGAAAGCTTCCGCCTGACCGATGGCCAGCCGTCGAACAAGCTGAACGTCGGGGTCGATTGGGAAGCGGGTCCCGCCGGAATGACGCTCCGGGCCAATCGCTATGGCAAGGTCTTCCTGCCCGGCCCCAGCCTCGACATCACCATTCCGAAAGGGGCCGCTCCGGGCGATATAACCCTTACGCCGAAATGGGTTGTCGATCTGGAATTCCGCTTCCGCCCGGTTCAGCCGGTGCAGATCGCGGTCGGTGCCAACAATCTGCTCGACGAATATCCGGACCGTCTACCGTTCGGGGTTGTCGATGGTTATAACTATGGCTTGAACAACAGCTTCCTGCCCTATTCGTCGCAGTCGCCGTTCGGCTTCAGCGGTCGCTTCGTCTATGGGCGTGTGTCGGTCGATTTCTAAGCTCGGACGACATTGCTGAGACGGCCAAGGCCGGGGGCTATGCCTCCGGCCTTGTCCATATCCAGCTTCCCGTTACGACGGCCGCGATGATCGGCGCCATCATCCACGGCCACGGCGCAAAGAGTAGCGCCAGCGCAATGCTGAAAACAAAGGCGGCGCTTGCGGCAAGCTTGCCGCGGCGGCTGATCGCTCCCTTCTCGCGCCAGGCAACAATATGGTGTCCGAAGGTCGGATGCGTGAGCAGCCAGGCCTCAAGGCGCGGTGACGAGCGCGCGAAACAGAAGGCGGCAAGGATCACGAAAGGCACGGTCGGCAGCAGCGGCAGAAACGCGCCGAGCGCGCCGAGCCCCAATGAGGCCCATCCCGAAACCAGATAGAAATGCCGCTTCATGGGAGCGGCTTAGCGCGTTTTGGCGCGGGCGCCATCCCATGTTGCAACCGGCCGATCGTCAGCGCCGCCCGATCAGCTTTTGCGCCATATGATCCGCCACCGTCGATGCCGGTGTGCCGCTTGCCTTGCTCTCGGCCCAGATCTCGGCGAGGCGACCCGGGATCAGGTGGATGCGGCTTTCGACCTCCTCCTGACTGCCCTGCCCCAGATATTCGAGCGCCACGTTGATGATGCCGCCGGCGTTAATCACATAATCGGGTGCATAGACGATGCCGCGATCGTGGATGCGCTGCCCGTCGGCGGCAGTCGCGAGCTGGTTGTTCGCCCCGCCCGCGACGATCGGCACGCGCAATTTTTCGATGCTGCGTTCGGTCAGGATCGCCCCCAGCGCATTGGGGCTGAGCACATCGGCTTCGATTTCCATGATCGCGGCCGAGTCGGCGAGATCGGCACCCAATTCCTCTGCCAGCGTCTTCGCGCGCGCCAGATTGACGTCGGCAAGGGTCAGCTTCGCGCCTTCGGCCGCAAGCCGCCGCGCAACACCGCCACCGACGCTGCCGACCCCCTGGACCGCGATC
>LULO01001406.1_pt1 | contig 15078 bp, 15 predicted proteins | sample 728121 | NCBI WGS metagenome assembly LULO01 (sample SAMN03860287, study PRJNA289734) | marine metagenome | biome: seawater column; feature: ocean; material: water; isolation source: Red Sea water column Station 149 - depth 50m | place: Saudi Arabia: Red Sea | collected 2011-10-15 | depth 50 m | reverse complement strand
CACGGTCAACCAAAGTGGGTTGATGGTGATCAATATGATCTTAATCCTGGCTTAACAAAACTTGGAAAGATCCAAGCAGATAAATCTGCATCAATATTTTCTGAAAATAGCTTTGATGAACTTTGGGTATCACCATTGAAAAGAGCCCAGGAAACAATGTATCCTTTTAAAGAAAAAGGGGTAGCGCAAATCCTTAAAACTTTTGATTGGCTCGAGGAAGCCCTTGATGATGAAGAAAAAGAACTTTTTGGCAAATCCGGTGGTGACATAGAAAAGTTTTTTGAACAGAGAAATGCTATGTCATTCGAGCAGTGGTACGAAAGTGTTCATGGTGAATATATGAAAGGATTTAGCTCAAATATATTTAATAATCTCGATAAAAATTTAAATTCGATTGGGATCACAAAAGTAAAAAATGACTTTGATTCATTGTTTAATCTAACTGAATCCAAAATTGAAAAGCTATTAATTATTTCACATGCTGGAACAATGTCAGCCTTGCTCTCGTATTTCTTAGAGTAGATATTCCGACAAATACCCCAAGAAAGAAAAGGTTTTTTCTTCAAAAATTAGCATATTTTTTGTTACTTTTTGAAGATATAAAAGCTGTTGGGAGCTTCCTTGATAATAAAAGAGTAATAGTTGTTGCTGCACCGCATCAATCTTTTAAAGATGAATATCTTATGATTCTTATGATCTTAGCTTTAGATATTAAAGTTTCCTATCTTTCTGCTAAGTGGACAATGCGTAAACTGCCAAACCCTTTTACAAATGCAAAAGACATTGATAATCAAGGAATTAGTTGGCCACTGGGATGGCTGCAGGAAAGATTATTTAAAAGGTTTGGAGCAATTCCTGTTGATAGGAAAGAAGGCTCTGGTCAGTATGATTTTGTCATTAATGAACTAAAGAAAATTGATAATTTTTTACTAATTGTTACACCAGAAGGAAGGTTTGATGCAGAGAGATTTAGATCAAGCTTTGTGTATCTTGCAAAAGAACTTGAGGCTGAAGTAATGCCTGTACAAATTGACTATGAAAATAGACAATTAAAATTTCTACCATCATTTGATATGACTGGAACAAAAGATGAAATCATCAAAAGAATGCGATTAAAATTTGATGGTATTAAGGGTAAAAAGAAAATATTTAGAGCTTGATGGAAGAAAAAATCTACAGCCTTATTCGTGAACGAGGGCCATGGTTCCTTAAAGAGAATATTTTTTCAAAATTGATATTTAATTTTTTATCAAAGTATTTACGAATTGATGAATCTATCTTTGTTGGTGACCATATACAAAGTATGTCGGGACCTGAAGCTTTTGAATGGCTTGGAGATACATATACAAAAAATTGTGAAGTAAGTGGATTGATTAATATTCCTGAAGACGGAAAATGTTTAATTGTTGCAAATCATCCAATGGGCCCTGCTGATGCTGTGGCAATGTATCATAATGTCTACAAGAAAAGAAAAGATGCATTCTTTTTTGCAAATGAATTATTTGTTTATTTACTAGGTGCTTTTGATGATATGATGGCTCCTGTCGTTTGGGATAAAGAAAAACAAATACATACAGCAACAAAAAAAACCATTGAAAGAATGAGAACATTTTTTTCTCAGGAAAGAATTGGAATATTGTTTCCATCTGGAAGATTATCGAAATTTACTATCTTTGGTTTGGAGGAAAGGCCTTGGCAAAAAACTCCTGTAAATATTGCTCAGAGAAATGATTGCTTATTAATCCCGGCATATATACAAGGACGAAATTCATGGTTTTTTTATTTTGCTTCAATGATAAATAAGCAGTTAAGAGATATATCCCAATTAAATGAACTTCTAAACAAGAAAAATAAAAAAATAAGAATAATTATTGGAGAACCAGTTTCTAGAAATCAATTACCTGAGGATGATGGAGATGCAATCAAAGAATTAAAGAAATTATCTGATTCATTAAAATAATTACTTTTTAGGAAACAGTCTCTCCGGTAGAAGGACTAACGCCAAGATTTCCAACCATATATCCAAACAGCAACGGTGTCGTTACTAATCCTCCAAGTCCATAAAATCTCCATGAAAGCTCATAACCACCTGTTATTTCAATTAATAATATGTATAACACAACAGTTAAGCCATAAAGTGAACCTACTAGAGCTGTAGATATTTGAATTTTTCTATCATGATTAGTTTTGTAATACCAAGTAGCTATTTGATTGACGAAGAAAGCTATAAACACACCTGCTATAAAAGTTCCAATTAATAATTGAAAGTCTCCAAGTAAAAAAATTAAAGCTTGATACATGAATGAAATTAAGAATATTAATGCCATATTCCTTGGAGAAACATTAAATCTAATTGCATAAACAAAAACAACCGAACCAAGCATGGCTTGAAAAAATACTGATGCTGCAGAAAATGCTTGGTAGATAAATTCATTATTTTGAAAAAACATATATGGCTCAAAAAATGGGTTCACAAATTGAGTAATATAAACCACTAATGCATAGCTTGAAGCTAGAGCAAATATGGAAGCTGTATCTAAATGTTCTCTTTCTGGTCTAGATGCAAAAACATGATCTAACATTAAAAATGCTCCTAAGAATAACATAAGGTGAGAAGGTGTAATTAATGGTTCTATGCCAACTTCAATGCCAAGCAAGGTATGCCATATAGCATCCGAACCTCCACCAATTGCAAATATAGAAGCTCCTAATATTCCCACGTCGAATTTATAATCCTTCATTTTATTTTTAACGTACACAGCAGACAAAACAACAACGCCAAAACCTGAATATAAAATACCGTGCCATGGAGTAAAAAACGATTCAAGCTCATCTATTACATACCTATGTGCACTGGCATCGACCCATGCACCAATAAACATCCAAAGCATGGCAAAGATCATTAAATTTCTGTATTTTGGCTCTGTAATCGGAGCTGGGGATAGTTTATTGAACATAGGAATATTTTATCACGAAACATTATTCATATTTGTTTGTATCACTTCTGCAAAATAGAATTATGAGATGGACAAATTTCAGAGGACTTTAACACTAAATAAATCAATCTTATTGGGTCTTAGTTCCATGATTGGTGCTGGTTTGTTTTTTAACATTTCACCTACTTCAAAAATTGCATCTTACTCTTCAATATTGGGGTTGTTGCTCGCAGGAACTGTTGCGTTTGCAAATGCTAGTTCATCTGCCCAACTTGCAAGGCTTTTCCCTGAAACAGGAGGGACTTACCTTTATGCGAAAAATGTTCTAGGGAAGTATCCATCTTTAATTGCTGGATATTCATTTGCTATTGGTAAGTTAATTAGTTGTACTGCGGTAGCTTTAACACTTGGAAATTATCTTTATCCAGAAAATCCAAAAGTTGTATCAATAATATTTATTATTTTTGTCACACTAATAAATTATTTTGGAATCTCAAAGACTGTAAATATTGCCAGATGGTTTGTATACACAATAGTTCTAATACTTATTTTTTATATTATATCTGTTACAAGCTCCAGTAATTTTTCACTTGACATACCTATTGGAAAAGGTTTTTCATTTAAAAATCTTATTCTAAGTGCAAGTATCTGGTTCTTTGCATTTACAGGGTACTCAAGACTTGCAACATTCGGTGAAGAGGTTGATAGCCCAGAAAAAATTATACCTAAGGCAATACTTGTTGGTTTAGGAATTACATTATTTTTATATGTCTCTACGTCATTTGTTACACTTGGAATTGTAAATCCAAGTATTATTGAAAATTCCTTAACTCCATTAAAAGTCGCCTTTGACTTGAGTCGTTTTTCTGAGTTTTCATATCTAATTATTATTGCATCAACTGTTGCTACAGGATCTGTGTTACTCGCTCTTTTGCCTGGGATAAGTAGGGTATTAGTAGCAATGGCAAGAGATAAAAAAATCCCAAGCTTATTTATGACAATCCATCCAAAGCAGAATTCTGCCTATGTAGCAGATATATTTGTTGGTTTTATTGTTGTGGTTGGTATTTTAAATTTTGATGTATTATCAGCTGTAAAATTAAGTGCAATATTTATATTAATTTATTACTCAATTACAAATCTTTGTGTCATTAGACTTGAAAAATCTAAAAGAATATTTCCTATCTATATATCTGCATATGGACTGTTCCTTTGCATTATTCTTGGAATCTTTCTTGTAATTTATTTTTAAATCAGATCAGAGTTAATCTTATAAATATGGATGTAAAAAGAATTGTTGCTCTTGCTTTTGTTCTTCTAATCCCTATGTTTGTAGGGTTTCTATATTTGATGCTTTAGTTTCACAAACACATTTATTATGTGAAAATAAATACACAATCTTGCACGTTTGTGATTAAATATCTATAATTAATACATAGGCCGACTGCTTGTATGCGTTATTGAGTCACTCAAACACTCTTCCAAATGTAGTTGGCCTATGCCCTAAAATAATCTTATGAACAATATTCTATCTATTAAGAGGACTAAGAAACTTGATTTTTCTAAAGATGAAGTATGGAATGTAATAACAACACCAAATTATTTAAATGAGACTCATCCATTTTGTAAAAACAACACAGTTGTCTCCTGGCCAGGTATCGGATCGAAAGATATTTTAGAGTATCTGAGTGGACTTACTTTTGAAAGAGAGTTTACTCAATGGGATGAAAATGGTTATGACCTCATAATTGGAACCAAGAATGGAAAAAAATCAAAAGTAAAATGGAGGCTATCAGGTAATGAAGAGTCATCTGAATTATCGATTCAAATAAATACCTATCCCCTTAAAAAATTTCCAGGTCCCTTGTATGTTATTCCTTTTGTTTTTCAAATAAATCCTCAACTTAGTCGTTATTTAGATTCAGTTTTAGGAGGTATTGAATATTTTTTAAAGAATAAAAATCCGGTTCCAAGGAATCATTTTGGAACTCATAAATGGTTTTCTTAGACTAGTTTTCGTCTTCGCATCCACACTCTGGACAAAACACTATTACTCCTTTTCTTGAATTTTGATTATTGCACGATTTTCATTAGAACCTCGTATAAACATTTTAGACATTGATCCATATTTTTTTATGATTTTATCAAGGGCTTCTTGTTTCTTTTCTTCGTCATCAATGATTGATGCTCTTACATCTAGCGATTCAGAAAGCACACTACTCCCAATTTGATCTGTAACATAAATTGTTGCTCTTCCATTGTTATTTATTCTTTTCACTTTTCCTGCTGATTTACTTGAAGTAATAACTAAGTAATTTTCGTATTCTGCAACCCATACTGGAGTTTTCACGGAGGTATCATCTCTTTTATATGTGATTAAATTGATATATTCCTGGTCTGCAAAATCTAAAAGGTTCATGTTTAAAAATAATTAAGTAATAGTGATGGTAATTGAATTAATCTTCGGGCAATATAGGAATCAGAAAATACTAAAAAAAGTATAAACAATAACAAAATTACAAATCTAAGTAATAATCTTTTCTGGTGCATCTTAATTATTTATTTCTTAAACCAAACAATGGCCTCAAAACACTGATATTTTTTATTGAATGATAAATTGTTAAGCTTAAAAAACATATCAAAAATAAAGCAATAGGAAACTAATGCTATGAGTCGATTATCTAATGCGTAACCGGTTTCAAAGTTGTTAAATAACCTGTAAAGATAAGACCCAATTGCAAAAATTAAATGCATACGCCAATTTCTTTTATTTGATTCCCAGAATGAATCTTCCTGAGAAGTTAAAATTATTCCGATTGTAAACCATAAAAAACCTAGCAATAATCCATGATCAGTGTTTGCATATTCAATGTAATAATCACCGTATGTTTCTGTATAAAACCTTTGAGAATTTAAGAAATTGCCTTCAGCAACGATAGGTATCGCAAATAAAAATATTCCTCCAGGTTTATTTAATATTGTCGAAAAGAAATTTTTTTTCGAAAAAAAATTTAAAACTGGAACAATCAATAAACAATAGATAATAAGGTTGATTAAAAACCATAGATGAAGACCGTTGTACTCAAATGCTAAAAGAATTGCTTCATTTACTCCGTCTAGGAACCAGTAATCGTAATATTTGTCAGCAATAAAAGCTGAGGAAGTTGAAAATATAAGAGTTCCAAATATCCAAGGTAAAGCAATAATTTTTCCCCTCTCCTTGAGAATTTCTAATTTTGTTCTTTTTTGAAATGAAAGCCTTAAGGCAATTCCTGCAATAAGAAAAACTAACGGTATTCTCCAAGTATTCATTACATTCAAAAATGGCCATATTCCGTCAGTCACTTTTTTATTCTGAACAAAAAGAATATATGGTGCCAGAGAAGTGAATGATTGACCAAGATGATAAATTAATAAAATAAAAAGAGCTATGGACCTTAATGCATCAATGTCATATCTTCTTTCGTCCAACATATATTAAATTTTAAAGGACTCTTTAATTTATCGATTCGCCAGCTTTAAAGTCAACAAACTGTCTGATGGCATACGGTTCACCATAATAATCAGTAAAGAGATTTTTCATCAATTTTAATTGATCCGTAAGAAATAATTCCCTCATCCTCTTCAAGTTTTGGTAGATAAATTTCTTTTTGAAGATTCATATATTCGTCAGCATTTTTTACATCTAATTTTGCAAATGCCAAAAACATAGTATCTTTTGAATCATCAATTAATGAATCCTTTAAAGTCTTACCAGTTAACAATTCACCTTCGTAGACTCTTGGAAAGCTTGCAAGTAGATCTTGAATTTGCATCAAGTTCTCGTTTCTAATTTCTGCAAACTTATCTGCAGTTTCCTTGTCCTTCATAAATGCAATACCAAGGTTTACATTATCTTTTGGATTAAAGAATGCAATAGAATACATATCTCCTTTTAATACTTCTAAAGCTGGGAAGCCTGTGTTTTCAAAAAAGTCTTTGAGTTTACCAAGCTTCCCCTCTTTAAATAATATTGTTACCGCAACTGCGTACATATTTTTTCTATTAATTATTACTAAATGCTTGAGACATTCCGTATATAAATACTGGATACAGAACAATCCCAAAAACAAGAAGTGCTGGAACAAATAATGCTTGTCCAATCACGCCAAAGTAAAATGCAAATAAAACAGCTGCCGATCCATATGCTTGTGTGTTTCCAACTAATTTACCCCAGGAAGGTAGTTGACCCTCATCAGCTCTAACCACTTGAGAAATCCACAATGCACCTATTAAAAATTGTGTAAAGTTCAAGTAAAAACTGAGGTCAGTTACTGTGTCTGCTGAAATCCCTCTAACTGTAAATCCATTAGCTATAAATGTTGGGGTAAGTGCAAACATTAAACCTACTACGCCCACTCCGTAAGTAACTGCGACAGCTCCAGCAAGAAGTGGCTTTTCTTTTGCATTAAAAAGCTTTCCTGAAAGCCTTACTAATCCTAGAAAGGTTAGCCCCTGAGCAAATCCTACTAGACCAGTTAGTGCTCCGAAATCTTCGTTGTATCCTGTTTCATCAGGACCAATTACGAAAGCAAGAACAATGAAAACTATTAATGTCGCCAAAATATTTATATAAGCGAATCTAGTCCCAAGCTCTCTTTCTTTTTGTGTAATCATATTTTTTCCTTTCTTATTTATTCCAATCAGGAAGTTTTCCAGCAGGAAAACTTACATTGTTTGTATATAAATTACATACTCCTGTGACAATCGTTGGAGGATTTTTAATGTATGACATTGCATCGGACATTATTTCCTGAAATTTCTCCTGAGATGCATCCATGGCATCTTGTGATTCCCAATTGCTTAATGTAACACCTGTTCCGCCAACATCTGCTGCTAATGCACCAATTAGTCCATCTGTTCCCTCATATCCGGCATATACGGTATTTTGAAGCCAGTCTGTTGCTTCATCAAATTTATCTTCTATATATTCGGCACCGAACCCAATACGAACGACAAAAGGATTATTCTCATCTTCTTTTCTTACAGTTTGATATATTTGACCTGCATTCATAGGACCATGAGAAATAGTTGGTGGTCCACTTACAAATTCTCCTAATCCACCAAGGGCTTCTTGGATCTGTGGTCCAGCACCATTCATTGCATCTTCATTAGCCCACAAACTCCATGAAGTCATTTGACCATTATCCATTTCAGCGATACAAATTTGAAATAATCCTGGTGTATCGTTAAAAGAATCCTTTACACTTGCTGCATAAGCTAAAGTGTCTTCCATTTTTCCATCTTGTATATCAACTTGCGTTAATCTAAAGTACATATTTTCTCCTTCACTTTTTTTTATAATTTTCCAACAGGAAAATCGACGTAGTTTCTCCAAATATCACATTGACCAGTTATTTCTTGTGGTGGTTCTGAAATGAGATTTGCTACAGCATCTGATACAACTGATGCGATAATATCAGATGCTGCGTGTGCGGCATCATGATCAGTCCAAAAGTTGAAACTGAATCCTTTATCTTCGGCTACTTTACAAGCACCGGTTCCATAAATTCCTTCGACATTTTCATAAGCTGGATAAACAGTGTTTGTCATAAATTCTGCAACATCATCATAGGTCTTACCCTCTTGAGTTCCTCCACCTAAAACGAATCTGGCAAAAAATCCTTCTTCACCTTCCTTGGATACAGCAATATATTGTTGTCCAGCGACCATAGGTCCTTCCATTACTTCTGGTTGACCATCAAGCATCTCTGCTGCACCTGCTAGAGCCTCATTAAATTTATCAATTGAGGCATTTTTCGAATCTTCATTAGCCCAAGTAGACCAGGCCATAAATCTTCCATCATTTGTGGCGCATGCTGCTATTCCTAATAAACCTGAAATTCCATCATAAGATGGCATTACTGTATTTTTGACATACTCAAGGGCATTATTCATTTCACCCTCTTTTACATCTGCAAGAGTTAGTCTTACAAACATTTCTCCTCCTAACGTTATTTCGTCAGTTAAGTATGTCTACAAAGCCCTATTTCACTTCATGCTTTAGAAAATGCTGATGAGAATGAAAATATAAATGCTGGAAACAAAACAACTCCTCCTAAGACTGCTATTAAAATAAAAGCTCCTTCAGGTAGAAGTCCAAATATGCTCCCGATAGAAAAGGCCAATATTAAAATTGCTCCACCCCAGCCAGCATAAACTCCATAAGTTGGGAGCTGATCTTCATTAACTGAAAGTACACAAAGCACTACAATTCCAGCTAGTAAGTTCCAACCCCATGCATTTACATTCTGAAGTATCTGTATTTGATCTGGTGTAAAGATTGTTCCTTCGTTGTTAAAGTATCCAGTTGCATTAAAGCTATTTACCATATTTATAGCTATATTTAAAGTTGCAACTATTCCTCCCGTTGCTGAATCGTAACCAGCACTTCCTGGATCTCCTAAAGCAACTTGTACTCCAAAAGATAGAAAGATGCATGCGGCAGATATACGAGCCATGAGGCTTCCTATTCTTTTTTCACTATCAGATAATGTATTCATTTATTCCTTTCTATTACCAATCTACTCTTTTTTATTCCAAGCTGTATATGTTCCAACCCCTATTCCAAGAAGCCATGAAACATAAAAAACTAAACCAATAGGAAATACCCATTCAGGCAAATTATCAAAGAATGAGCCATCAAAAAAATAATCATATCCTATAAAAAAAAGCATACCTAATGATCCAGTTATTGCCATGTACCTCCATATGTTTGAGACAACGCCTTCGGCAACAACATTGAATCCAATTATTGTTATCAATATAAACAAGTAAATTCCATCAGTATTTATGGGAGCTTCTGTTCCAATGTAAGCTGTATCAAAGATTCCAAAACCTAGGGCCACAGCTGCAATCATTGCTGTTCCAGTTTCCCAACTCTTTGGAACATTGTTGTTTTCGACTAATTGGTAACTTAACAAAATTACATTAGCAAAAGCGACTGCCCCAAAAAATGCAATTAGTTTATCTAAACCATTTATTCCTAGCTCAAGAAAACCGTAGACCTCTGAAAAGATAAACATAATTGCAGATCCTTTAGCTTGTTGTTTATCTGGTTGTACAAAAAATGATCTCATCGATTTAACTCCTGTTATTTATGCAGTAGAAACAGTGCTCCAAGTATTGTCATGTTCTCATAAATTGGACGAAATACTCCATTACCTCTGAGAGTAACGCTATAAATTAATGAATTAAATGCCCAAAAAAAGTACATTGGTAGGAATCCATCCTCTAATTCAGTAATTTCAAGAAATGTTCCGAATATTATGACTGTAGCTAAAATGCTGTGTGCTGATCTCCAATAATCTGGAACATGATCTTCAGCAAGATAATATGCAGTAATAACTATTGTGGCGAGAGAGAATCCCCAGATGAAGTTTATCAAATCTTCAAGCGCATCAAGTGCTGTTGTGCCTGATAGCTGTAATGCTACAAATAAGAGATTCAAGACCAGAAATGTAATAGCGTTTTGTCTTGCTAAATTACCGATTGGTTGCGTAAAAAATGTTTTCATATGATAACCTACCTTCCATAAGCACCGTTTATTAATTTGTTGGCGTAATTTAACTTCCCTAAATTACATGGCCATTCTACAAAATTTTTGTTGAGCTTGTGTTGAATTTTGTTAAATTTGTGAAAAGTTTGTGTAAATCTAGGACTTTTCGAGAACTAACGGTTTTACTTCTTGCCCGATGAGCGTAAATGTCTGAAGAAGGTCATCATGAGACAGACCAGCATTGTCTATTTGAAAAGTAAAGCGTGAAATGCCTCCTAAAGCCTTACTATGTCGTACTAATTTCTCAGCAACCTCTTCTGGACCTCCAATAACATAAGCTCCTAAGTCACCAATTTGTTGTTCAAATCTCTCCATAGTAACTGGTGGCCAGCCACGCTCTTTGCCAATTTGGTTAAACCATACTCTATAACCTGGATAGTATTTTTCCACTGCTTCTTCTTTTGTGTTTGCCACAAAACCAAGTGAGTGAAGTCCTATTTTCAAGGAAGATTTTTCATGGCCTGCCTCTTCAGCTGCTTTATAGTAAAGATCAACTAACGGCTTAAACCTATGTGTCTCACCTCCAATTACAGCAATCATAAGAGGTAGGCCTAAGGAACCTGCTCGCACAAATGATGCAGGAGTTCCTCCAACACCTACCCATATTGGTAATTTATTTTGAACAGGCCTTGGATAAACAATCTGATTTTCTAGAGATGGTCTAAATCTTCCGGACCAAGTAACTTGTTGTTCATCTCTTATTTTCAAAAGAAGGTCAAGTTTTTCAGCATAGAGGTCATCATAATCACTAAAGTTAAGTCCAAATAAAGGAAAAGCTTCTGTAAAAGATCCTCTGCCTGCAACTATTTCTGCTCTGCCATTAGAAATCAAATCTAATGTTGAGTAATTTTGAAATAATCTTACTGGATCCATTGCACTTATTACTGCGACCGCACTGGTTAATCGAATGTTATCCGTTTTTGATGCTGCAGCCGAAAGTATATTATGAGCTGCAGAGTCTAGAAACTCTTCTCTGTGGTGTTCGCCAAGACCAAAAACATCAATACCAACTTTATCGGCATGTACAATTCGTTCAATAAGCTCAAACATAGCCTTTGCATCATCGTCAACAGTGCCACCTTCATTTGTTAAAGTCTTCTTAGCAAAGGAGTCTATTCCTATTTCCATTTGTGTAGTTTTAGGATCTAGAAATTCTTCAAAGTCTTAACAAGACTTTCGATAAGCATCTCAATATGGTCGATTTGTACGCTCTCATTTGGAGCATGAGCATTTCCTAGTTCTTCATCAGCAGCCCCAATTAAAACAAGTTCTGCGTTTGGAAACTCTCTGACAAAATCATTAGCAAAAGGAATTGATCCACCTACTCCTATATATGCAGTTTCATTTTCCCAGGTAGAGTTAAAACTATTTACTAATTCTGTAGTGAAAGGTTTGTTTGGGTCTGCCACAACTCCCGAGCCTTTAGAGTTTGGAATAAACTTAACGGATGCACCCCAAGGAATATTTTTCATTATGTGGTCCTCGAGCATTTTCATTGCATGGTCTGGGTCTTCTGTTGGAGGAAGTCTTAAACTGACTTTTGCCCTAGCTTTTGGAATAACTAAGTTAACAGCTTCTTTTACTGGCGGGGCGTCGATTGCAAGTACATCTAACGCTGGTTCTAACCAGAGTCTCTTTGAAATACTTTCAGTATCAAAAAGGGCAATATCATCTGAGCCAAGCATTTTTTTAAAAAAAGACTCCTCAAGTTCGGTCACTTTCATATCTGTAGAAGTTAAACCTTCTATCGTGAGATTTCCATTGTCATCATGAAACGAGGAAATGATTCTACTAAGTACCATAAAAGCATCTGGTACAACACCTCCTCCAACACCTGAATGAATTGGCCTCATTGGTTGATCAACTTCAATAATTCCATCAACTAAACCTCTGAGTGTTGTAGTAATAGTTGGTACTCCAATTTTTACATTTCCAGAATCGGCAATAATTATTACATCTGCCTCAAGCGCATCTCTGTTTTGCTCTATGAATAAAGACATTGTTGGAGACCCAATTTCTTCTTCACCTTCAATAAACACTTTTATGTTTACAGGTAGTTCATCAATTAATTGTTTTATAACGTTGTAATGTACCACTACTCCAGATTTATTATCTCCAGATCCTCTACCAAATAGTCTTCCATCAGTCATTTCTGGTTGAAAAGGGTCGGTGTTCCAAAGGCTTATATCTCCGACAGGCTGAACATCATGGTGAGCATATAAAAGTACGGTCTTTTTATCCGGATCAATCTCAGTGTGGGCAACTACAGCAGGCATTCCTCCAGGTACTTTTATAACTTGTGTATTGAGACCAAGGTCTGCAAATAAGTTTTCTACGAATTGGGCCGAAGCATCCACATCATCTCTATGATCTTTATCAGAACTTATGGATGGAATTTTTACCATCTCAGATAGTAAATTAATTATTTCTTGTTGAGCCATATTGTAATTTTAAGTCCTGTATGTTTTACTCATAAGAAATGGCTTCAAGAATATTTTGTCTGGATGCTCGAATTGCAGGAAGTATCGCAGCGATTACTCCGGCAATAATCGAAATTCCAATCCATAATGCTGTCTGAGGGATAGATACTGCGAACACAGTGAACCCTTCGTCAGCAAGGGTTTGTATGAGGCTCCAAGCAAAAAATATACCTAGACTTGTTCCTAATGCTGCTCCGAATATTGAAATTATCGATGATTCAATAAATATCATTCTTCTAATTTGTTTTCTGTAAGTACCTATAGCTCTCATAAGACCTATTTCTCTTGTTCTTTCAAAAACAGAAAGTGATAGTGTGTTGGTTATTCCAAAAAGTGCTACAAAAATAGATATCGACAGGAATCCGTATATTACATTTAAAAGTAACTGAATTTGGTTGTTTGCTTCTTCAACCAGACCATCTTCATCTCTTATTTCTACTCCTGGATATTCATCAACGATTGCATTAATTTTCTCTTCTAACTCTGGTGTTTTTTTATCAACATTGAAATATAGTTCTGTGTCTAAAGACTCATCCGCAAAAAAAGAATTGTTTTCAAGTAAGACAAAGAACTCTGCTGGAGGTTGTGTAGTCCAGTCAAATATGTAAGACACTGTAAATGTTCTTTCCCCTTCTTCAGGAATTGTTAAAACAACTTCGTCTCCAACAAAAAGCTCTTCTCTTTCCGCAGTTTGTTTTAATATTCCGATAGCGTTCTCATCAAGAAAGTCTTTTCTATCCCCTGATACATCATCAGTTTTTACGAGATCAAAAACAGTCTCGTCAACGGCACCCAAAATCAAAGGTCTATCGTTAAATCCAACAACCGTTGCTCTTGTTCTTGAGAGCTTGGTTACTTCATCGAGCTGTAAAAGTTCCTCTGACAAACCTGTTGGAATGCCTGGAGAAGCAAAAACATTTGCTGCACTCACCTGATAGTCTGCAAGAATAACTTCGCTAATTAGAGACTCTGCCTGTGCCTTAAACGAAGTTGTAATAACATTTGCTAAAGAAATCAATGTAAGGCCAATCATCAAAGCAGAAGCTGTAGATGCAGTTCTTCTTGGAGTTCTTTTAGAGTTTTCAGTTGCTAATTTGCCTAAAATTCCAAATAATAAGTTGTAAATTTTATCAAATATAAAAACAAAAGGCTTCGTTATAGACGGGGTTACAACTGAGATTCCAATAAATATAACACCTGCACCAAATCCAACTTGTTGTAAGGATGATAAGGTGGGGAGATCTAAGAAGTCATACAAAACTCCAAACAGTACTCCAAACCCAACAATAGAAATTATCGAGCCAAACAGAAGTCTTGTAAGTAAAGACTTTCTTTGTGGGGTTGAAACACTATCTCTGATTGCTTCCATTGGGCTTACTTGTGAAGCTTTTCTGGCAGGGAGCAGAGAAGAAAAGATTGTAACTGTAATACCAATAATTAATCCTGTGATTGCAGCTTCTGTAGTTAGAACCAAAGGGCCGTCAGGAAGACCAAATTCAAAATACTGTAACCCCTCTTTAACTGCTACTGCTAGTCCAATACCTAAAGCTATACCAAGCCCTGATCCTATTATTGACATAAACAATGATTCAGATATGACCAACCTATATATCTGTCTTTTAGATGTGCCGAGCGCTCTAAGCAAAGACAGTTCTTTTGTTCTTTGGAGTAAAAGTATTCTGAAGGTATTTTGAATAATAAAAGCACCAACAAAAATTGCAATCCCTGCAAAAACATTAAGTATTGTGTTAAAAAAATCTAGACCCTGTTTAATTGAATCAGCTTGTTCGGCTGCAGCTTCTTGAGCGTTAATTACATTTAAATTTTCTGAATCTAGGTTTGTTATATCATTTTTTACATCGTTGATATCAAAATTGTTTTCTATAACTACATTGATAAGGTCTACTTCTCCTTTTGAATCAAGAAGGACTTGGGCAGTTCTAAATTCAAATAAAGCAAAAGTTGCACCACCTGGTGCACCAACATTAGCAAACTCTGCAATTCCAACAATTGTAAATGATGCAGGTGTTGCACCAGCAAGAACTGTCACCCTATCTCCGACTGA
>LULO01000822.1_pt1 | contig 15201 bp, 17 predicted proteins | sample 728121 | NCBI WGS metagenome assembly LULO01 (sample SAMN03860287, study PRJNA289734) | marine metagenome | biome: seawater column; feature: ocean; material: water; isolation source: Red Sea water column Station 149 - depth 50m | place: Saudi Arabia: Red Sea | collected 2011-10-15 | depth 50 m | reverse complement strand
AAGAATTACTAAAAAAACTCTTTCAGTAAAGATTTCACCAGAAGATTTTAGTGTATATGATAAACTATTAGAACCATTATCAGAACCACTAAAGGTTGTTTGACCTGCCGTAGCAGTGTAATCAAACTCTGCTCTCGCAACTATAACATCTGATACACTAAATGTTCCAAATGCATTTATTTGAACTGTATCACCTACAGAGGCACCAGCACCTAACACGACTGATGTTCCATTGGTTGCTGTATAATCGGCAGGTGCTTGTCTTACACCATTGACAAATACATCTATTTGACCAACAGTATATGATAGTGAATTAGTGTTATCATCATTACCACTAAAGGTTGTTTGTTGTGAGGTCGCTGTATAAACAAATTCGTTTCGTGTTGCGCCTTTTGATACATCTCTACTTCTTGTCATAACTTATCCTCTAATCTGCAGCCTCTATTGTGTTACCCTCGGCAACCCAAGCTTGTAAATCCATATAATCAGTATTTGTTGGGTCGGTAGGAACATCTCTTGAAGGACTATTTTCATAATTAACCTTTATCATAATAGGTTCCGCACTTGCATCAACAGCATTTGCATAATATTTTGCTGATGTTATTTTCATTATTTATATCTCCGCGTCGTATGTTAAAGAAGCATCAGTAGTTTTAAAGGTAATTAAAATACCATCATCTAAATCATAAGCACCACTATTTGTAAAATCTATTGCATGTGAATATCTACTAGAAGTTGCTGCAGCAGTAGTATTAGCTGTTGCATCTCCAAAAGAACGAATAAAATCTCCTGTTCTAACAAAAGATGGTGCAGACCTCATAGGTGGATTAAAAAAGTATGCTCCTCTTGCACTATTACTATTAATACCATGAGCCATCATAACAGCCCCATAGTCTGTTTCTTTATCTATTTGTTTAAAATATCTTAGACATCTATCTAAATTTTCTCTAGTGGTTTCAAATTGAAATGGTGGTATTGTATCTGCATTAAAATCTCCTACTTCAAGTTGTACACCTGTTATATAAAGTTCGTTATCTGTGCTACTACCTATAAATGCAGATTGTCCAGCTGCAAAATTAGCAGTTGTTGCTGATTCCCATGCACTAGTTGGTAAAGTACCAGATGTAAAGTTACTACCTACACCTAAGAAAAGTTGTATTCTAAAACTATCAGCAGTATCATCATCAAATGCTCCTGTAGTATCTTTTGGAAAGGAAATTACCTTTTTTTCCCATGTGTCAGCTGAGGAAATATTCACTAATGAACCTACCCTTCTACTATTATCTGAATCTACAAGATTTAATGCGAAGTTTCCTGTGAGGTTTGAACGAATCCAAAATGCCACAGTATATCTTTCAGCACTACTTGTTCCTTTTTTAAACATTTGAACTTCTTGACCTTCAAATCTTTGTTCAAAGGTAAATAAGTCACCTGAACCAGGTGATGCATCAGCAGTAGTGCAATCTATTTTAAAAGAGTTAGTAAATCCCTCACCTGTTGGTACTGTGGTTGATTGTGATAATGTGTATGTTCCATAACTATCAATATTTGTTCTCCACCTATCACATGTTCTAAGACCATCAGCAGTAATACCTGTTGCAGATGTACCTCTTTGTGCAATATCCATAGAGCCATTAGTGACTATTGGTTTAGTTTGTTGTATTTGCTTTCTTCTATTCTGTACTGAGTTTGTCATACAAATTGAATCCTATTGTTTCTTGTATTTATACATTATTTATAAGACTTTTATCTGTAATTGAAACTCATACTTATTCTATTTTCATTACTGTTATTTGGCTCTACATAATGTTCTAGATAAGAGGGAAATAATATACAGTAATTATTTATTGGCTCTACTTTCCATGTCGTTGAATTGTACTCGTTAAAATTATTAGTATGTTTTTCATCAAACACTAAACTTACTAAAGGGTCATTTCTTCTAAAAACTAAGTTTCCACTATCACTCGTTGTTTGTATATAAAACACACCAGATACAATTATCCTATTTTTTAAAGTAACATGATTGTGAGGTATGTGGTAAGAACCACTTTGATTTATATTATACCAATAATTATCAAGTTTTAAATCCATATTTAACCCTGTTTGATTTTTAACTTCTTCAACCATTAAGTCTATATTATCAAATAATTGTCTATTAAAAATATTTCTTTCAGTAAAAATTTTACTATGCCAACCACCACGATTTGTTAAAAATAAACCATCTTGACCTTTTCTTTTTACATCCAATACATGTTCATATAAATCTTTTAAATAAATATCTAATCTTTTACCATAAAGATAACTACTAAATATATTTCTTATATTACCGTTTTCTTTTAACATGGCATTGAACTCACTCTACTTAATGGATACATACCTGCATGTATACCTTTAATAAAAAATACTAATGTTAGTCTATCATCATCTCTAGCATTTGTACTCATTGCACCATGCCAAGAAAATGTATTATAACATATCATTCTATTATACACATTATTGAATCTTATAGTTTCATCAAAATCATTATAATTTTTTTCTATTGCCTTATCCCATTCTTTAGTATTCACATTATTATTAAGATATAAATCTTTTTTTAATTTTGATATGTGTTCACCATCTTCTTTTTTAAAATTATGATTATCTTTAAGTTTGTAAATTGATGTTCCACTATTTAAATCTGCATTGGGTGTTAAATATATTAATCCAGCAATTCCAATCTCATCTTTAGAATCAGCATCCATGTGAATTAAACCTTTATTACAATTTTCATGTTCATGTGATTTTACTACTTGAAAAGAAATATAACTTTCATTCCATGTAACATGGTTCATAGATTCCCAACCATAATATGCAAGAAGTATTTTTGCAACTAACATTTGATTCCACTTTTCATCAACCTCATGTAAGTGTTCACTTCTTTTACCAGGCCATCTTCCCTCTGGGTCTTTTTGTTTAGATAAACTTAAACCCCACTCTCTAACTTTGTCTGGGTTATCAAAAAAATTATCTATACAAACTGCAGGAAAGTTTATCATTTGTTTCTTAAATCTTTTTTAAATCCACTAGGTAATCCTAAATGTAATCTATTGTCATATAAATTAGTATCTGCCTTATTATTTTTTATATTGTAATGTAAAAATACTTGACTACATATATCACCTTTAAACTCATCTCTCCAATGTTCTAATTCACAACCATTATAGATTAACATATCACTAGGGTTAAGTTTTATTTCTTTATGTTTTTTATTTTTATCTATTAGACATATTGGCCACATGTCTCCACCTAAATTTAGTGTAGTAGAAACTTCACAAGAATATCTATCTGTGTGTCTATGTAATATATCACCTTTACCATATATTCTTGCATAAGAATATGTTGGTGTTAAATCTAGTTTAGTTAGTTTAGACATCTTTGGTGTAAGTATATCAAGTATAGTTTCCATAGCTAAATCAGCATAATGTGCATACGCCGTTGGAACTTGTGCATCATACTCTCCCCAATCTACATCAAATTTAGATATGTATCCTGTTTCTTTTAATGTAATAAATGTTCTCTTTTTCATATTAAAATAGTCATAAACAAAGTTTGCAACATCTATAGGTATTGCATTTTTAACGATTAGATAACTATTTTTTTTATAACTCATAATATTCCGCCTTCACCAAAATATCTAGTAGAAACTGCTGATAGATTAAAATGTATAAATCTAAAATCTTTTCCTTTTGATACAACATATTCATGAGGTAGATATGAGGGGAACATGTAAATGTCACCAGGTACAGGTTGGTAGTTACACATTCTAGTGGCAGCAGTAATTTCTGTTTCATTTTTTTGTGGTAATTTAGTCATCATGGCACCTGGTCTAGGGTCATGAAATAAAGGAAAAGAAGAATTATCATTTCTTAAAAAATAAAAACCTGACACATGACAGTTTTCATGTATATGTACTCTATGATGTCCACCACCATTTTGTGAAAACTCTTGTACCCACATGGAATCAAAAATAACTTTGTGATTTGATATATCATTACCCCATGTTTCTAAAAGATTGTATGCTGTTCCACCAATGTAATCAACTAACTCTTTTAAATTAGGGTCTGTTTCAATGGGACCAGAATGATACACCATTCCAAAATCACTACCTAGTTTTTCTACTTTACTACTTTCTCTTTCATGTGCCCAATCCAAATGTACCTGACATGCCTTATCAATTTTATCAACCCATTCTGGTATACTATTAGACCAAAAAGGTGTCCAAAAAAATTTTGAGTGTACTTCAAAATTTGAACCATCTGCTTGTGGATGTTTTTCATTATACATAACCTTCTCCTAAATTCCATTGTACTAAACTTAATCTTCTCCCTTTTGTAACAGGTGAAACTCTATGCCAAGTATAACTAGGAAAAACACAAATAGAACCTCTAGGTAATATTTCTGTGCATTGTAGTTTAAAAGTATCACCCCAATCTCTTGTGGCAGCAAATTGAAGATACCCACCTTCATATTCTTTTGGATGAGATAAAGAAACTGTTACAGATAATTTTCTTATTAAATTAGGAAAGTCATTATCATAATATGGATATTGTCTAGCATCTCTATGCCACCAGTAATGTTGTTTATTATCATAAATTGTAAACTGTGCTGATTCAGAGGTAGTCAATTTAAAATTCCAACCTGCTTTTTCATTTGCTCTTTGAACATAAGGTAGTATTTCTTTTTTTAACCACCAATCGTCAATCCAAGATATATTTGAATCTCTTAATTCTTTTTTTTCTTTTCTTTCTGCATCATTTCTAGCTACAAATCTACCTGTATTACCTTCTTGAATTTGATTTGCAAAACCCTCATGTACGATTTTATCACACAAGTAGTTTGATAGTGCTGATGTAAAATAATAATAAAGTTTTTTATAAACCATAATAAATCACAAGTAAATTATATAATATTATTTATAAGGTATTTTTAATCTCTATCCCAGACCTTAGTGGATTTATTCCATGTGAAATTAGTTATAGTATAGTTACCATTTGATTCAATTTTGTAATGTTGTCCTTTCCATGTTTGAGCAGAATCATCCCAATTATTATATGTAATTTTAACATCTGAACCATCTGCTAATTTACAATCTTCTGTATTAAAAAAATCTATTGGTGGCCACCAAACTAATCTATCACCTTTTTCTTCTAATGTCCATGAATTTTTACTTTTTGGTTTAGGACCATAAAATTTTTCTTTTGTTGGTTCCCATAAAAATCCTACACTAGCAAATTCTCCTCTTGCTTTTGCATTATAAGATGTTTGTTTCCATGTACCACCACCTCTGTAAGATGATACCCATGCCTCAGCACTTGATGAATAATCTCCACCATTAGCATCTATATCTTCTTGTGAAAATACTTCAACTTTTTCTACAACATTACTATCACTAATTTTTGCAAAGTGTGGCATATTACCATGAACTCCTTTTGGCGTGTACATACTGTTCTGCCATACTGTAGATGCCTGACTTAGCAGATGACCCTGCCACACACTCTAAAACTATGACAATACCAGAACCACCATTTCCACCTGTTTTATCTTCTGGGAACGGAGAAGAGCCAGGGTATCTAGCACCACCACCGCCTCCGCCAGTATTAGCAACTCCTGCTTTGTTAGTGGAAGATTTATAACAACATACAGTTAAGATACAAGGGTCACCTATTATTCCAGCACCCCCACCACCTCTTTGTCTTTTACCTATAAAGTTTGACTTATCTGATAATGGAGCAAATCTAGCCCCAGGGTTACTTCCGTCTGCACTTGAAGCTGCTTGACCTCCACCACCAAAGAATCCACAATCACCTAAACATGTTGGAATTCCAATCGGTGTTAAGTCTCTACCCATACCGCCATTACTTCCACCTTCTGTACCTGGGTTACCCATACCTTGTCCTAGATTACAAGCACCACCGCCACCACCAGCACGATTTCCTACACGACCGCCAGGGCTTCCTTGATATATAGGTCCACATCCACCATATGAGCCTGGATGTGACCCACGACCACCTTCAGTATCTGGTGCAAGTCCACCACCGCCACCAGAGCCAAAAGCATGACCAGGGTCATGTAAAGAACCAACAGCACCACCTTCACCAACTTGTCCACCGCCACCCATTCCTTTTTTAGCAGTGATTGGGTCACAAGAAGTAGCAAATACTGAATTACCACCTTCTCCACCTAAACAACCATTATCAGGTGCCCTTGTTCCACCAGCACCTACTGTAACAGGAACGGCACTGCCTGGCAAAGGATGGTCAGTACAAGTAACTACTATACCACCAGCTCCACCTCCACCATAAGAGCCACCACCGCCTCCAGCGACAACGACTACTTGAGCAGTAGGAACTGTTCTGTTAAAACATCCGTTTGATGTAAATGTTGTTATCTTTTTTGTAGGTGATGGTGTATTATCTGCACCAATTATTCCACCATTTAAAGATGTTACTCTAGGCATTATCTAATCTCCTAATTATTAAGCGTCATCTAATATTTCGTATGATACGAACAAGTCTAAATCACTATTAGCACTTGCGCCACCTTTCAGTACATCAGCTTCCATTAGATAGATAGGTGTATCTAATACCACAAGTGTTGTATCAGCAGGAACAGTTACAGTTTTTGCTAAGTAAACTGTAGCATCTGCACCTGTTGTGGTTACACCAGAGGCACCAGAACCTAAACCATCTACAAATAAATCTAAAGTAGCAGCATTTGTACCATCAACATTTGCACAAGTAATACGATTTATTTTTAACAACTTATCAGCATCAACAGTAATTAATGTTGCTGTTGCCGTATTTGTTAAGTTAAATCCAGCATTACCACCAACCACTGATGTTACATTTATTAAGTTTGGGTTTGCCATTTATATCTTCTCCAATTAATAATTTTATTTATAATCCTTATCCACCACCAAATAACATTGATAATACTATTGCCTTTCCTGTGGACAATCCAAATCCATTTGCCGTACCACTATTTGTAATAGTCGCACCTGAATCAATCGTTAGTGTTGAACCTGATAAGACATTAAAATTATTTGCAGTGAATCTAAAGTCATCTGCTCCAGCAATTTTAATATCAATCTGGTCATCTGTGTCTGCATGTAAAGTGGTATCACCATCGGCGTCAAGTACAAATTCAGAACCATCTAAATCGGCAGTTGTAATACTTGAAGCATTTGTTGCCAATATTTTAATCATATCATTTGCATTGGCAGCTGCAGATAATACTACAGCCACTACCATTTGTTTGTAATACTTGTTCATTTGAACCATCTGCCGTTGGTAAACTAAATGCAACACCATTAGATGTTAATATTAATTTACTACCATCTGATGATACTGATTCATTTGAATCATGAAATTGAAGTGTTGGACTTCCACCACTATCTGTTAAAAGTAATCCTGTATCGTGTACATGTGTTAATTCTATTTCGTTGTTAGCACCAAATCCTATTGCAGAACCATCAGTCTTAATTTTGAAATCACCATCATGGTCCATTCTAAACATTTCTGTTGCAGCTGCACTTACACCTAATTTAAATGCAAGTCCTGTAGAGTTATTGTCTGCAGCAAAAGTATCTTCTGCCACAGCTGCAATACTTGCTGCAGTTAGGATAGCATCTGTACCATCACTATCTCCAGCAGTAAAATCTATTCTTCCTATTTCTTCATCAGCAATAATAGCATCTTCTTCTGATTTTAAATTTAAAACTATTGGTTTATCATCACCTGATGCTGTATGTGATAATGTTAATCCTGTATCAGCAACATGAGTAAGTATGATTTCTTGGTCATTACCAAACTGTATTGTTCCACCATCTGCTAAAAACAAGTCTGACCATTCTAAAGATGCAGAACCTAATGCCTGTCCGTCAGCACTTGATGGTGTGTTAGCAGATACAGTAGTAAATGAAAAAGTTCCACTACCATCTGTAATCAATGCTTGTCCATTTGTACCATCAGAAGTTGGTAAACTAAATGCAGTACCATTAGATGTTAATATTAATTTACTTCCGTCAGAAGATACTGATTCGTTAGCATCATGGAATTGTAATGTTGGACTTCCACCACTATCCTCTAATAATAATCCTGTATCTGCAACATGAGTAAGTGTGATTTCATTATCAGCACCAAACTTAATTATTGAACCATCTGTTCCTAATTCTAAATCGTGATTAGCAATTAATGTACCAGCGTCTGAACCATCTATTGTTAAGAATGTTGTATCAGATGAATCATCTGTTCCTTTGAATATAATATCAGAATCATTTGCCTGAGCGTCTATTGTAATATTACCAGATGTTGTTGTTAAAGTAACAGCAGAATCCCCAGCAGTTAGGTCATCAGCTGCACTTGATACTGTATCAAAAGATAATACACCACTTCCATTTGTTTTTAGAAACTGTCCACTAGAACCATCAGAAGATGGTATAGTAAATGTTGTTCCACCAGATGTTAATTTTAAATTTGAACCATCTGATAAAACTGCTTCATTTGAATCGTGGAATTGTAGTGTTGGTGTCCCACCAGAATCTTCTAATAGTAAACCTGTGTCGTGTACATGAGTAAGTGTTATCTCATCATTAGTACCAAAAGATAATATGGCACCATCATGTTGTAATTCTAAATCTTGTGTTAATGTTACATCACCATCTGACCCTATTGCAATCGCATCTGTATCAGATGCAGAACCTATGTTACCAGCATCTGGTATGATTAGATTACCACTTAGAGTAGTAACCTGTGATGCATTAAATGTTGCGGCTGTTGAACCACCTGTTGCAATAGTGATTACATCTGAACCTGAGAATGTGATTGATGTATTTGTATCACCATCTCCAGCAATACTATCTAATTGAATACTACCAACATTTGTAAAGTCTGAATCACTTAGGTCTAGTGTTCCTGTAACATCTAAGTTACCACCCACACTAAGATTTTGATTTACTGTAATGTTACCATTTGCTGCTATGGCAATTGCATCGGTATCTGAAGCAGAACCAATATTACCACCATCGGCAACGACTATTGCTGTGTGTGTTGTTGTTCCACCAGAAGTATGTACTGTACCTGTTTCGTTAGGAAATGTAATTGTTCTATCAGCAGTAGGGTCTACAACTGTTAATGTGGTTTCAAAACCATCATCTGTAGCACCCTCAAATACAATCGTACCATCTTCTTTTACATTTAAGGTTGTGGCATTTGTTGTTGTAGTATTTAAGGTTGTATAGGAAATACTACCGCCTTCAATGGCAGCAACATCTGTTACCAAATTATTAAATTGTGTTCTTAGTGTTTCTAATGTACTAGAACTTGCTACTTGTTGACCTGATATTGCCATTAATGTTTCCTATCCTTTTCCTTTATTTATAAACTTAACTGAAAGTATATGTACCTACAGTATCGCTAAATTCTAATTTTCCTGTTGTAGAATTATATTTTAAGAACTTTCCATTTCCTAAAGAACTAATATCCACATCATCCATATCTAAGATATGGGTTGAACCACCACCGCCTAATGATGATAGTTGCATGTTTACTAGTTTTCTGAAATGTCCAAACTCCTCTTTGAGTTTTTCTAATTCAGATTTTTCTTCTGGTAACATCTGTCCTTTGTGAACTAAACTCATAGCCTCTGCTAGTTTCTCTGGTTCACTAGGACCTCTTGGTACCTCTACTTCTTTTACTACAACTTTTTCTATTATCTTTTCAACAGGTACTTCTACAATCTTTTCTACAACTTCTGGTTCTTTTTCAGAAGCCTTGATTGCAGAATCTAAACTTGTTTCAAATTTAGACATCTGTTCAAAGAAAGATGATAATACTTCTAACTGTTGAACTTCCTGTTTTGTTTCTTTAGGTAATGAATCCATTTTTTTCTTCGTGGACATTACACTAAAAAACTCTGACAAATCATTTAACTCAACTTCTACTTGTGGTTCTAATCTTTGTCTTCTTTCTTCTTCTATTCTAATTCTTTCAGCCTTTTCTGCCTCGGCTTGTTTTTTACCTTCTGAGATTATACCAAACAATGATGCTAACTCACTCATGTTACCTCTCCAATAATTTACTTAACATACATTTAATATCATGCATCTCACATTTAATCTCATTTACTTCTCTTGTTACATCTCTTAATTTATCTCTTTCTCTTTGAGCATCTGCCTGTCTTCTTTTGGCATTCTCTAAAGCTTGTCTATTAGTATTTACGATACCATTAGACTTTACATCTCTTTCTAAATCTTGATTATCTTTTACTTTTACTCTATCCATTATGTTGATAGTGCTATTGCCCTAAAGTCTTTTATTCTTACAGGTTTAGTAGCATCTGTTCCTTGCATTACTATTTTTATTTGAAACTGTATAAAGTCATCCAATGGTTCTCCAACACCATCATCATTTACACCAGCGGTAAACACATACTCTTGAAAATCTGTTTTAACAAGAGAGTTTGGAACTGTATTGTCTGGTGAACCATCTGTGTTAAAGAATTCATATCCTAACTCATCAAAGTCAGCACTATCAGATGTTTTCAATGTTTTAAATAATACTTTTATCTCTGAGGTATTTTGTTTATGTGCAGAGAATACAACTCTAATTGCAGTAGCAGATTGTTCTAGTGTGACTGCCTTAGTTAAATAGATTGCAGAGTTTTGGTCACCATCTGGTTCTGTTGAAGCAACAAAATCTGTTGTAGGGAATACATCACTAGAACTATCTATATTGTTAAGTCTATTTCCTATCGCAATAAATGACCTTCTATCTAAATCTATCACAGGTGATACATTTGAATTTTGAGATGTAAATGTAATTGGCATCTCTAAAGATTTACTACCTGATATCTCATTTGTCTCATTGATTGATGAAGCAATCATTGATGATACAGTCATATCAAAGTTTTCATTTAATGGTATTGTAGTATTTGATGTTGATTGACCAAATGATGTTTCTGACCCAGATGGGCTTGTAGCATAACTTGTGATGTTGTGGATGCTCCACTAATTACAGCACTTGTTGAACCTGAAACTGTATAAGAATCTATTCCTATATTTGCAATTGCAGTATGTGTTTTATTAATCTCTGTTAATGGCACAGAGTTAATCATGTATAATTCTATTGTTGCTGCATTTGAATGAGCTGCAGCTGTTGTACTTCCTTGTCCTCTGGTGATACTAGAAATTGTTGTGCCTGAAATTGTACCAGACATAATTTCGTTGTCAATCTTAATATGAACTGTGCCACTTGATGGGAAGTTAGTAGCGGATGTTAATGTTACAGATGTTCCTGTTGCTGTAATCGCACCATTCAATGTTGTTGATACACCAGATGATACACCTGTAATAGTAACATTGTTTGATGTACTATACATACCATGGTCAGCGTGATTTACTCTTACGACTGTTGAACCATTTGTTAATACGATTGGATTACTTTTTAGTCTTTGTCCATAAACTGTTGTACTACCATCTTCTGCTGTTACAGAATCACCTATATTATCATTTTGTAAAGTGACAACACCAGACCCTTGTGTGAAGTTACACTTTCTCATGGTAAACTTCAAGTCTTCTGATTGTACAGCAGACCATGTTGTATTGTTTTGTGATTTAAACAATGAACCTAAATGTGGTTGTGTTGAAATAATTCTGTTTGAACCTGACACATCTGTTTCACCTAAACCAGATATCCATACTTTGTAGTTTAAACTATTAGTCATAACAACTAAACAATATTCAATACTCTCTTTTAAATATACAGGTGAATCAAAAGTAAATTTAGTAGCAGTTGCTCCTGTTGTTGCATCCACATTTACATCACTTGGATTTAAAACTTTTCTACCAAATGGTATAAGTGTTGGAGCAGGATAACCATTTACCACTTCTTGTTTGTGCTAATGGGTCAACACCCGTTCTCCCTACAATAATATGCGATTCTACTGAACTAGTGATTGATTGTGTTTGAGTTACAGTATCTTGAACAACTGTAGCATTTCTTGTTGATTCTATTGTTTGTTGTGTAGTGTTTACAATACCTTTTGCAACATAATTAACTTGACCAACTGTTGAAGGTGCTGGAATTTTAACATTTGTAGAACTTGATGTTAATCTAAAGTCCACATCACCTGTTTTAAATTTAGGTATGTTTGATTGTCCAGCAAATCTATACTCTGGTATTCTAAATGAAAATTCTACCTTACCTTGTGCGTCTGATACAAGTGCTCCACCCTCTGTTGCAGAAGCGTCTGTTGTGTAACTTGTTGATGATGGTGTAACATATGCATTAACATCTGTGTTATCAAAGAAAGCATATAGTCTTGTGTTTGGTCTGAAACATTCACCTACACCTGTAATTGTTCTAGGTCTAACAAAAGGTACCGCAGCCTGAGCAATAACTCTATTACTAATGACTTGATTTTCTACTTGTTCAACGATACGAGTTCTCGTACCTGTTCTTTCTTGGTCAGTCCTTACAGTATTAATTTGTCTTCTAAATAAACTACCAAGTCTATTATTTTCTATTCTACCCAATGCACCTCTAACAACTACACCTGACCATTGTGTTTCCCATGCATTCCAAACTGTGCCTAATTGATTTTGATTAGCTGCAAGAACAGCATCAAAGTTACCATCAACATTTATAATTAATGCTGGAGCAACTTCTGTTTCAAACCATTCATCACTACCAGGTGTTAAAGTAATCTTACCAACATATTCATAAATTAATGCAGACTGAATATTTTCTGGTTTAGTTGCATAAGGTTGTGTTATAAAATCTTTTTCTGTATATGGTAATGTTAATAAGTCACCAGTCTTCTGATATCCTGCTGTTGTTCTTGCACTATCTGTTGTGACTTTTTCCACTAACTTGGCAGCCTTCATTACACATTTAGGTCTTAACTCTCTATTTTCCATATCAATAGCAATCTTATAATCTGGGTGTAATGTATCACCAACTCTATGTCCAGCAAAGTTATCTACTACAAACCCAGACTTAAATCTGTTTAGTCCATTGACATCTGGTATCTCTAAACTCTCAGCGTCTCTTTCTAATAAGTTTAATGATGTATAGTATTCTAAATTTTCTATTCTGTCTTGTAGTTTACCAATATCTCTCATGGTAAATCTTTGTGTTTGTTCTCTTTTAATTACCACATCATCTGGTGTAAATGTGTAAGCAGGAATATCTATTACTGCTAGTTTCATAGCATTGTCTAACTGTGCTGGCTCTACAGGGTCTTCTGCAGGAACACCATCTATTATTTTAAACTCTCCAGCAGTATCAATATACAATACTGATTTTCTTGGTAAGTGGTGTTCAAAGTCACAAGTTAATGCATTATTAATTTTTGGTGTGTCTATTACAACAGCACCTGTACCATCAAACTGTCTGTTTTTAAAATCAAAAGAACTTGCAGTTGCAGTAATCGTATCTACATCTGTTACTGTATCAGTTTAGGGTCATCTGGGTCAATCTTTGTAGCATTGTATGTTGGTATATCATCATAATTCATTTGTCCTGCAACAGCACTATATGAATCTACACTAAAGAAATCTCCAGCACCATGTGAGAAGAAATCAAATACTACTAGTAATCTACCAAGTGGACTTGCCACATTTGGTTTTCTAACGATTCTTGAAATGTCATAAAAGTTATCTCTTTGTCCTGTGTCTAATGTAAAGTTAGATGTAATTACTTTACTACCAGCAGTTACAGTAGATACTGTTGATGTTGCACTAGAAGATTCACCTGTAATTGTATCAGATGTTGTAAAATCTGTTGCACCAAATCCACCTGTTAAAACATATTGTATTGGACTTGTTGTTGTAATAATTCTTGCAGTTGCACCTGATGATGAACCTGTAATTTTTTCACCTCTTACAAATGTTCCTGTAACTGTTCCTAATGTAAGTGTTGGAGCAGTTGCATCTGAACTTGTATCCTCTGAATCAAATACAGCTTGTAATCTAAATACATCTGCACGACCTAAAGATATTTCTTTGTCTGTTGCTCTACATCCAAATGCACCATCGGCATCACTTGCAACTACTTTAACTTGTTTAGATAAATTGGTTGTTTTAATTTTTGAGGCAACACTTGTTTTAACAATCGTTGCAATTACTTTTACTTTTGCACCTGAACCTAAAATAGTATTATCTGTAATTGTAATACTTGCTGTTCCTGTACCAGATATTTTACCAGAGATAGGTACCAACTGTCCTTGTACACCTGAACCACCACCAGCAGTTAATATTGACATTACATAATCTGCCTCAGCAAATCCACCAAAGGTTTCATTACTTCCAGCAGTCAATGATACAACACCTGATGAGTTTGATGTTGCAACAAACTGTCTTCTTACTGTGTATGATGTATCACTAGCATTACTGTTTGAATCTGTTAATAAAGTTTTAACTACAGTCTTAGGTAGTTTGTATATTGAAACATTTTTTTCTGGTGATACTAATACTGCCTCTCTAATAGGTTCAAGTCCTAATTCAGTAGTACCATCTTCTTCTAATAATATGTTATCGTTTGCATTTGCAAGACTAGCATCTGTTGCATTTAATTGTAATAAATCTGTATCACTTCTTTTTGTTAATTCTATATCTGCAGTAAAGTCTTGTCCACCATCATCATCATCCATGAACATACTTCTTGCTTCAGAGAATGTTCTTGTTGTAACTAAACTTACTGTTAAATCTGTGTTAGATGAATTTTCTATTAGTCCACTTGTTTCTGCTGAATCTGATGCAATTAATTTTTCACCAGATTGGAATGTACCAACAACATTTGTTAAACGAACTCTATGACCCTCAGCATTACTTGTGTCTGTATCAAAAACTAATCCTGTTGCACCTGATGTGTTACCTGTAAGTCTGACACCACTTGAATGTGTCGCAGTTAGTAATGGACTTGGTGTATCACTTAAAGATAATACTGTAAATGTACGAACATCAAATATGAATGCTTTGTAAACAGCATCTGTATTACCAGATACACCTGAATCATATTCTAATGCTCTAACACGACATACACCAACAGGTTCTTCTTGTGATGCAGTTCCTCTTGTGACTGTTGCACCAGAAAATAATTTAACTTCTTTATAAGGTGTTGTCTCACCACTTACACTACCAATATCTGGTGTGTTATATAAATT
>LULO01000743.1_pt1 | contig 15214 bp, 13 predicted proteins | sample 728121 | NCBI WGS metagenome assembly LULO01 (sample SAMN03860287, study PRJNA289734) | marine metagenome | biome: seawater column; feature: ocean; material: water; isolation source: Red Sea water column Station 149 - depth 50m | place: Saudi Arabia: Red Sea | collected 2011-10-15 | depth 50 m | reverse complement strand
ATCCAAAGAAGAGCAGATGGAATGGATTATGTTACTGAGGCTTTCATGAGACATCAGCTAAATACGCATTACCCCGCTTGGTCGTGGTCAATTGTTGATACTGAGTGGTTAGGTTCTGAGTGGATTGTAGTTCGTGGAGAACTAACAATTATAGACCAAGGGGTACCTAGAAAGTTCGGTTCTATTGGAGCAAGTCGTGTCCAATTCAAAAAAGGATGTGAACATAGTCCCGAAAACATTATTGACATTGATAAGAATGTCGCTACAGCCAACACAAATGCCCTTAAAAGAGCGATTAATAGGCTGTGTGATATTGCGAATGATGTTTATAAAAAAACTATTGAGGATTTCTCAATTACTGATGAACAAGCGGATGAATTAAAAAGCTTGGCTGATTCAACAAAAGATGATAAAATAATCAAAGCAATTAATGATGGTATCGAAAATCAATCAATCAACAAAGATAATTATGATGCATCGTATAAAAAATTGCTTAAAATAAAATCAATACCGAAAGGAGATAAAGATGACAAGTAATAAAAGTTATTATGACCCAGAGGGTGGTAAAGCTATGCAAAAGTTAATACCCGGAAAATATAATGCACACATAACAAACGTTGAGGTTATAGAGCAGAAGATGATTCAGAACTATTGTGCTAACATCTACAACATTACAGTTACTATAGATAAGAATGTAGATGGCTTTGGTGGTAGAGAAGTAAAGTCTAGTGGAGTGTTTCACTTTCTTGCTCCACAAGATGGGGATAGTTTCGAGAACAATGCATCTGGAAATAATAAGTACTACAATCTGTTAAAGGCTTGTGGTATTGAATGTCCTACTGAGACCATAGCTATAAATGATTCTGGAGATACAAGAGAAGTTTATATGCTACCCGATTTGGCTGAGTCAATAGGTTCTTTTGATGGCAAGGCTGTGGTTGCTAAAGTTGGAGAAACAAAACCATTTACAAACTCTGAAGGTAAAACTATAACCCCTATAAAAGTTGTTTGGTTTGAGACTTGGGAAGGTGGTGTAGATAGAGACCTTGTAGATGAAAGCATTCCTTTCTAATGAGAAAGAAGTGTACCAAGAAAGTAAAGGCATTACTTTTAGCTCATAGATACTTGGGGTTATCTAGAGAAAAAGTTATGGAGGTAGGCAACATATCAAGGTCAAGTTTCTTTAGATACAAGAAACAATATTTTGGATAAATGTTGCTGTTATATTGGGAGTGAGTTTACCTTTCATCCTCACTCCCAAAATAATTTAGGAGATTATATGAAAAACAAAAAGAAAGTTGTATTACCTAAGATTTCAGATGAGTCAAGAAAACAATCTGTAGTCATAGCAAATAAAAATAGAATAAAAAATAATGATGGTTTAACTAGCCATAAGAGAAAAGAGAAGAAGATAAAAGAAATATCTAGTGGATGTTGGTGGTTATCAACTTATCTGAAAGGAAAATAAATGTTAGAGAGACAGAGAGAGACATATGATTTAACTTCAGAGAATTGTACTCTTGGTACTATAATAAATAGTCCAGATTATATTGATAAGGTCAAGCCTTATATAAGTGAAAGTACATTATACTCTGATAAAAATAAAGCTGTATGGAACTTATTGATAGAGATGCAGAAATCATCTGTTCCAATAGACCTACAATCAATATGTTCAGTTATTACTAAGAAACATAAGAATAGTGGTATTAGCTCTAGTTATATTGTAGACCTTACAATGAGTGCTGGTACAGAGGACAATGTAGAGTTTTATGCTACAAAGGTTTATGAGAAACATCTACTAAGAAAGTTATTAGTACAAACAAAACAAATAGAAGACACAGCATTAGCTGGTGGGTCTGATGTTTATAATGTTTTATCTACAGCACAAGATGTTATGGGAGAATTGCTACATTGTAGACCTAATAAAAAATTCAAAATTGAGGAAGGAATTGCTGAAGCCATATCATCAATCAAAGATAGTGAAAAGAACCTTATAAGGACTGGATATGGAGCTTTAGATAGGCTTTCTGGTGGTATGACAAGGGGTGAGATAACAGTTCTAGGTGGTAGACCCGGTCACGGTAAGACTACAATGATGTTAAATGTTATATCTAAGTGTATACATAGTGGTCATAGAGTTATGGTATTTAATAGAGAAATGACTAATGTAGAAATGTTAAAGAAGATTATAGCATTAGAAAGTGGTAGCCTATCTTATAGTATGATAAGACAAGGAGTTTATGACATAGAAACTCTTGCAGAGATGGAGAGGACTAAAGAAGAAATAGAAAAGTTATATTGTGAAGAAAACTTTCAGATGTTTGATGATATCGTAGACTTTCCTACGGCATCAGCAGAGATTAAAAGATTTAAACCGGACATAGTGTTTGATGATTATATACAGCTTATAGCACCAGATAAGAATATAGAACAAAGAAGATTGCAGATAGAAGACATTATACATAATTATAAATGGGTGGCTAAAACTACTGGATGTTCTTGCTTTTTATTATCTCAGCTAAATCGTATGGTAGAAACTAGGAATTCAAAACCCAAGCTTTCTGATGTTGCAGAGTCTGGAGCTATAGAACAAGTAGCAGAAAATGTTCTTTTTGTTTACTATGATTATAAAGTAAATTACGAAAGCAGTAAGCAAGGTAAAAATATTATAGAGCTTATTGCCTCCAAGGTAAGATATGGAACGAGCAGTACGATTGAGATGGGATACAATGGAGATAAAGTTAAGATATATGATAATCTAGATGAGTATGTGGAGAACAATCCATTTTGAGTAAAAAATTATATATTGGACTAGATGCTGGTGTTAATGGTGGTATGGCATTTATCCACGAAAATGACGGAGAAATATCAAGCAAAGCCTTTAGATGTCCTAGAGACATAGAAAGCATGGTTAATAATTTAGAGTTTGAAATAGAAGATTATTCTCCAGAAGAAATATTCTGTGTGACAGAGTGGGTATGGGCATTTCCGGGAGATGGTAAAAAGTCAGCATTTAAGTTTGGATATAATTATGGAACTTGGTTAGGTATATTGGCTTCTCATAGAATTGACTATGAAGAAGTAACACCAAAACAATGGATGAATTATTTTAATATGCCACCTAAGATGGATAAGAAGGAAAGAAAAAGGTGGTTACGAGTTATGGCAGAGAGATTATTTCCAAACATCAAAATGACATTTAATATATCTGATGCATTACTTATTGCATATTATTGCAAGAATGCTTATTATAAAGAATAGATTTTCTTGTCTCTGTCTCGGTTAGGGAGTAGATGCTCTATCACGGTCTTCTTACTGTATTGTGTCTACTCCCGCTCTCTAATTTAGGGTAGGCAGACTCCTCCGCAGTCAATTCATCCGCACGTCTACCCATATATAGGTATGTTGGTTCGATATTTTTATATTAACCGATGTATCTCGTCGAAAAGTCAAGAGGGGGTCAAACCCCTCTTGCTCTTTATATCTACAATGATTAAATTAGAGATACTACAAAAAGGAGAAATCATGAAATATAAGTATAAGAAAAAAGGTCCTAAAAAATCTAAGAGAAAAAGATATAAGAGAAAGAAGAAGTGACGTGGCTAAGTATAAAGGTAAGTCAGTTAGACTGAACAAGCCAAGTCGTATAAGAAAGGGTCAGCCGGGTTACGGTAGGAAAAAATCCCAAGTTTATGTAAGAGATGGCAATAGAATAAAAAGAGTTATGTTTGGAGACCCAAACATGAAGATAAAAAAGAACATCCCATCTAGAAGAAAATCATTTAGGTCTAGGCATAATTGTTCTAATCCCGGACCAAAAACAAGAGCAAGATATTGGTCTTGCAAGGCATGGTAATATGGCAAAAAGAAAAAGAAAAACTAAAAAACGTAAGAGTACAGTTAATAAAGCTGGTAATTATACTAAACCAGCTATGAGAAAAAGAATGTTTTATGCCATCAAGAGAGGTACAAAAGGTGGACCCGCCGGTGTATGGTCAGCTCGTAAAGCACAACTACTTGCTCGTAGATATAAAAAAGCTGGTGGAGGATATAGATAATGGCACTTAAATCTTCACAAAAGTCTTTAAAAAAATGGACAAAACAGAAGTGGGATTATATAAATCCAAAAGATAAAAAGAAACCTAAAAGTAAAAGAGGTAGGTATCTTCCTAAATCTGTAAGAGCTGGTCTAACTAAAGGTCAAAAAGCTTATGAGAATAGAAAGAAAAGAAAGGCTACTAAATCTGGAAAGACTAGAGCTAGATACTCTAAGTCTGTAAGAAGAAAAATGAGAGGTAAGTAATGCCAAAAAAAGATTATGTAAAAGGTGTTAATATGAAAGGCTTAAACAAGAGACAGAAGTCTGCAATGAGAAGACATAAAAATCATCATACTGCGAAACATTTAAAAGTAATGGTTAGAGCTATGAAAAAAGGTAGCACATTTACACGTTCTCATAAAATAGCAATGAAAAAAGTAGGTAGATAAGGAAATTCTTTGCAATTCTGAAGAAATATTAATAGATTCACTCATGCCAAAAACAAAATATAATCAAACAACTTCTACTGGACAAGATGTTACATATAACAATGTATATCAAGAACAATACTTAGAATTTAAATTAGAAAAAGCAGTTCATATGCTTTTAAAAAAGATAGATAAGTTAGAAGATAAGATAAGAGAAATAGAAATAAATTGCAGTTGTCAGTAAACTGTAACTCTTGTAAATATTTTGAAGAGAGTAAATGCAACTGGTTTAAATGGTATAGAGATTCAGAGCCAAGAGAAGTACCAGAAAACGTAATAAATAAAGGATGCGAGTATCATTGTGACCATCCATTATTGTTGGAAATATTAAGGATTTTTAAATGATGAATTTTTTTATATGTATAGCTGTATTTATTTTAGTGCTATTTCTTGGTCTTGTTTTATTTGCAAAATTAATTGATTTATTCAGCAAAAAGTATTAAAATGTCTAGAATATGCAAGGAGTGTGGAATGCACGTTAATAGATTTAATGAGTTTAAATATTGGAAAAGATTTATGGAATCTAGATTAGAAAAGATTCTTGGTAAAAGAAATAAGCTTAAAAGACCTCGTCAATAGTTAGTTCTACATCGTAAAAGTCATCAGCTACTTTACTAAATTTGATACTATCTCCATCCAACATACACATTGCCCAGTTATCTGGATTAAAACCTCTATTATCATCTTCATCTGGGTCTAAGCACATTATAAATGGTAAGCTTCCTCCTAAAGTTCTACTTAAAAAATCTCCATGTAAAGACCCATCTTCTATACCTTCAAGATAGTCTCCACTATTCAAATTTTGATTAGCATTTTGTATAGTACCTAAAGCATAATCTGGATTACCAACACTACTTTCCCATCCTTGAGCACTTCTAAAAGAAGTCCAAGTATTAAATGCATGTTTATCTTCTAGGTAAGAAAATTTAATTTTAAATCTTCTTCTGCCATTATTTGTTACTTTAGAATTTATCTGATTTGCATAGAAAGTATTTTCATTACTTTGAAAACCTTGGCATTCAAAAGGTCTTTGTACTCCCCAGTTAGGTCTACCAGTATAATAAGTATTTAAATGTGTAGAACCATTTATAGACTTTTGTTTTTTAATACCATCATAAATGTATTCTATTTCCATTTCTAAGTCTGCCGACCTATCAAAGTCAAATCTTTTTGCACAAAAAAAGCTACCTATATGAAAAAAAGGATAAATAATTTGAGAAGTAGGAGATGTAAAAGCAATACTGTGACCAGTTTTATAATTCATTTCTATAGCCATACCACTTTTTTCTATTGCTGAAGTAGTAGGTTGATGATTTATTTCAGCTAAAGTGAATCCATCCATAATGTCTTTAAACATAGTAGCTTCCGTTACAAAGTTTATGGTATTAGTAGTAGCAATAGTATCGGAACTTACTGTTATCGAACCTTCTGGATAATTATCGTCAGTTACATATTTAAATCCTAGTGTAGGATTATTTACACCCGCAAATCCAACAAATCTACTAAAATTATGATTTAATACTACAACAGTATCCCAAAATCTATCGCTTCTAAAGTAATTACTTTCCATTCCAGCGGGAATTCCTTGTGTATATAAGTAATAAGTATTAGACGTTCCAGTAGTACCACTTCCCGGCATTTCATTGCCTTTTACAAAAGAAATATCTGTAGGAGTACTATTAAATATCTTATTATTCAAAAAATACTTTTCAAATTCTGGGTCAGTAAAATTGTTTAACTCTAAATTTTTTTTAGCTATCCAATCAAACGTTAGAGCACCACTTGCCATTAACCATAATGTACTGTTAGTATAAATTCGAGGTTTCGATATCTTGTTCTTCATTGTAAGTACTCACTTCTTTAGTTTCTTTAATTTCTTCTCTATATTTTTCAGAGGCTTTTGAGCCTAAGTATTTGTTTCTTTCATTTTCAACTATAAATTCACTACTTAAATTACTTACTTTACCATCTCTTTTTCTATAAAATTCAGAGTATTTTTGTATATTATTAAATATAATATCTGTAGAGTTAAAGTTGCTTTCTATATTTGAAAATTTATTTAATAAGTCTAACTTTTCTATTTCAATCTTAATTTTTTGAGACTGTGAATTATAAGCAAATGCTTTAGTAATTATTAAATCGCCTTCATAGTTTGCAATAACTAAGTCCTTGTCAACAAAAGAGTTCCTTATAAAAGATGTAATTATGCATCTAGTTTTAGAACCACTTAAACCAGCAAAATGATTTTGAGGACAATCAATATCTATATAATAATTACCAGCAAAGTAAATATCTATAGCTACATAATTTTCTAATTTGTTTAAAGTTATCTTATTGTCACCATATGTTATTTTATTCATAATTTATCCGTCTAATACTATGTTTATTAAACCAACAATATCTAAAATATCTATAGTACCATCACCATTTATATCAGCTACTTCATATTGGTCTTCTGTTAAAAATGCTTGTGCTCCGCCGGGAATATCAGTTAAAATTGCATTAATCATTATAACTACATCTAAAACATTTATCAATCCATCAAAATTTACATCACCCATAGCACTTTGAGGAGTATGATATTGACAACTTCCATCATCTTCAGTAGCATCTGGATTATAAGCACCAGTATTTTCTGGTAGTCCTAAATCATTTGGACCAATTCCATTTGCATCTTGGTCCATACATCCATATACTGGAGTTGGAGGTGCTGGGAAATTTGGAATACCAACAAAATCATCTGGACTTGCAACAGAAGACGGAGGAAATGCAGTTGCAAAATCTTGAGCTTGTTCTGGATTATGTATAAGAGAATGTAATTGAATTGCTTTAATCTTTAATTGACATCTAGAAGTATCTTTTTCTACAGATAAAATCATAAAAAATGGATATAATAATTGAGAATTTAATTCAGTAATTGTTGTTATATCAACTCCATATATATTCTGATTATTTGGTTTAGATGTAAATCTAATTATATCCCCACACTCAATCTCAAATAAGTCGTCAAATAGTTGATATTGAAAATCTACAATTATTCTTTGATTCATTCTTTGCATTAAATTGTATCTACAAAATTCTCTTGCAGTTTCATCGCTTCTAATAAAATCAGAATTAAAAGATATAAAGTTTTTTGACAAATCCTCATTGTCAGAAATTCCATAATATTTTTTATATGCATCTTCATAAGCACTAAATGATGATATAAAATCTTTTATTGTATATTTTTCAGTAGTTTTTGTATAACCACCAGACGAGTAGTCTTTTTTATAACTTAAAGATATTGAAGACTTAACATCTTCTTCTCTAGTTCTTTGATATTTGAAATTTATTGTATTATTTGGATTTACAGTATAATGAGGTTCATCTGGAGGTACTATATGTAGTAAAAGATTTAGAGTTTAAACTTATATCTGTTAATAATGTAGATATTTTGGTTTTATCTGTAACTGAAAATGCTAAGTCCCACTCTCCTATATCATAATCTTGATTTGTATGATATTCTCTAGATTTTTCTGTACTAGATTTAGAAGAATAAACATCTTCAAAATTATCTAATTTATATTCTTGAAATAATATGTCATTTACAATATCTGCTGGTTTTGTTAAAATACCATCAGATAGTTTATAAGAATGTTGATACCTAAATACTCTATTTTCATAATTATCATTAACTTCTTGATTGTCTCCAAAACCATCTCTGTTAACTCGTATAGACTTTTCTGGATTTTGATGTTCATTATACAAAAATCCTTCAAACATTGTCTCTTCAACAACATCTTTCCATGCATTAGCCATTGGAAGATATAACTCTTCTTTAAAATAATCATTTAAAAGTTCAGATTCTTCTATCGGGTGATTTAAAGTTTCATCATCATTAATAAGTTCAGTTGCTACATGAGGTGTTCCTTTTATCATTTCAACATCTACTAATATACAGTCTGGTATTAATACCATATTTCTATTCCAAGAAAAGTCATCTTTTGCTGTAGTCCATCCAGTAGATGCTAGATTTAGTGAAGAAAAATTAACTGGGTAAGCATCAAAATTTCCAGAACCATCAAATTGTGTATACATATTTTTTAAATATTTGTCATAATGAACTTTTAAAATTCTCATTCTATTACCAAGTTCATCTTCAACGATAGAGCCTACTATATTTTCATATTTAGCTCTATTCATCAATCTATGCATAGCAGTTGTGTATCTAGTTTTGTCAAATGCTAAAGTAAAAGCAAAACTACCATAATCAATTTGAGCATGATAATAAGTATTATTAGAATGAAAAAAATTACCAATTGAATCACCCAATATTGGCGTTATATTAGCACCAGCTTCCATAGTAGTTGTAAATGGTTCAAAATCATACTGCCAAGAATTTGGAATTCCATTGTAAAAATAAGGATTACTATTAGCAGTAGGAACTCCATTAATATTATTATACAATTTAGGGTCTATAAATCTGCAAGTATTTTCTGCATGTGGATTTACATATAATCTATATATAGGTCTTGTGCTATCTGTAATAACATTAGTGGTTTCTCTTCCATAAGTATTTACATAGTAATCTAATCCTTCGATTCCTTGTGTAGCTCCGATATGAAAAATCATAAAATTATAGAGTTCAAATTTATGAACATCTGTTATCATCATTGTTATATGCTATATTTGAATTGTGAGATAATACAAAATTTTTGGTTATACCTCCAAGATTGCTTGAGCTTCCATAACCAGCCGCTCCCATATCTGCTCTTAATCTAGTACCTTGGACAAGATTTAAAATATTATATCCATATGCTTCAGAAAAAGTATGGTCAAGATTTAACCAATTCCAACTATGATAATTGTCAAAAACAAAATGTTTTTTATTGTTGTCCCATTGTGTTAGGTCTGCATTATCCTTATGTGCTAACCATCTTGGTACATCATATGACCTAGGCTGTATTTGATTATTCGGAACTAAACAAGCATACTGACCACCATAATGTTCTTCATCTCCTTCTTGAGAACCCTCTCCGGGAATTATTCCATCATACAAATCTAGTTGTTCAGTTAAAGGAATAAACTCAATACCCCTAGAACCATCAGTCATAGATTGAGTGGTTTTTATTGATGTTGTTCTATTGAAAGGAGTTGCCCAAGCACTATCGTTACTAGCTCTTTTTTTAAATAATGATTCCATTGCTCCGTCAAATAAAGCTGTTCCATACCAATTTTCTTGATTATTATCTAATAATTCAATATGTCTATTAAGACCTAACTTGTATAAAGGAAATGCTAAATGATAATTAGTAGAAATACCAGTAGGTTTAAACTTAACTCTAAATCCAGAAATAGTCATATTTTTGTTACATCCAATATCACTTGCACTATATGGGAATGTGCTTGGATAATCATCTCCGCCGGGAATATCTATTGTAGCATATTCTATTTTAGTAAATGCATTGCCATCGTATAATGGAGACATATCAACTTCAGTAGTTTCGCTACCTTCTGTATATAATTGATTACCCATTTCAACTATAAAATCAGTATGAGTTGGCTGTAAAACTCCATTGTCTGCTTCTTCTGTAGTTTCTTTGCTTCTAGCATATGGAGAAACTGAATCTGGATAGTTAAAAAAAGATAATTCTAAAAAATCTAAAGCTACTATTGGATTATTAGTAAGTATTGAGAAGTAATTATTAGAAGATTCTTTTCCAGATTTTTTATCATATTGAGCTCTTCCCTCGGTAGGAGACAATGCTTCTCCAAATATTCCACCACTATCGGGACTATTGTCTGGCTCATCCATGAGTTCACTATTATATTGCCTAACTAGGGCATACATATTATTTCCCGGTATTTTTAAATAACCTCTATCGTAAAGGTAAGAACTGCCCATGTCAAATAAACTATCAATGTAAAAATGTTTTCTATTGTCTGAAACTATATCAATATCAGAGTAAAAAGTACTATCAAAATTATTGTAAGCTAAAGAAAGAAATTCATCAAACTTTTTTAAATTAATTATAGATGTAGGTGCTGACTCCACCATTCCATATGTAGCTGGAATCGGTTTATCTCTATATTTTTCTGGAATAAAATCATCTGCACCTAGGTAATTACTAGTAAATAAATATCTGTCATAAGTGTTATTAATACTATCCCCTTCTATAGGGAAATTTGCATCGTATAATTTATATGATGCATCTTTACAACTTATTTTTATATCGTTTAAAGTTACATTAACCTTATCTATATATCCCTTAAATAAAGGAACTGAACTTATTTTACTCCTTGGAGTAACGGGGTCAAAATCATCAGAAAATAATCTAGCATTGTCGGCATTGTCTATATAGGTATCATTTCCAGTAGATAAAAATATTTCTATTCTATGTCCAATTAAACTTTCTGGGTCTCTGGTTAAATAATCTATTTCATCTTGAACTAAATTTAATTCTTTTTTGTTTCTAAATATATAATCAGATAAGTAATTTTTAGATACTGCATTTCCAGATTTTATATCGTCTTCAGTAAATTTATAATTATCATTTAATCCTTCTGGATAATATACATTACTTAAACTAACTTGTAATGTATTAGGAGATATTGTCTTGGTTTCATAATTAATAGAATCTTTTAAGTTTCCTATAGTAATAGGAACATTAGAAAAATAAAAAGTTCCTTCAGCATTTTCTATATTATCTTGAAATATAAATGTTTTATTTGAAAATCTAAATCCCGCAGTATCATCAGTATGATGAGGACTTTTTATATTAGATTCTATATAGATTAGATAAGTAGGATTTTTACTACTTTTTAAATTATCTAATGTAGCTTTTTGCTCTGCACTTAAATTTGTCATATCTCTAGTTCTGGACATTATGATACCACTTCAACTTCTTGACCGCTATCTGTTCTTAAATTAAATCTATTTTCTCTAATTGAATCTTTTATGATAGGAATAGCCTCTTCTATTATAAATTCTTCACTTAAAATATTACCAGTAAACTGGACATTTACTACTGTATTTTGAGGCGGAGCAGAAGATACGTTTCTCGGAACCATTCCTCCATTTTGATACATTGGGACTCCAGAAACAGCTGATTGACCTCTATTAAGAGAATCAAAAAACTCTTTTCCATATTGTTGAACAGCACTTCTTCTTATTATATATTCTCCACCTTCTGCTTCTATTGGAACTCCTCCCATAGAATGACTTGGACCATTAATAAATCCACCAGTTGCAAACTCTGTAGCTTTTATTTGCTGTATATTTTCATCCATCATTACACCAGCAATACCAGCATTTATTAATCCTAAGTACCAAGGCTTTGTAGCCAATGCACTTAGTATAGCCGCATATCCAGAAGTCTTAGCATTAGCTAAGTCTAATTTCTTTTGGTCATCAAAATTCTTTTTTCTCTTAGCTTGTTGTGCAGATTCAAGAGCATCTAAAATTCTTTGTTGCCTTCTAGCTGATGACCTTTTAAAAGATTCTTTTGCTTTTTCTGCTTGTATCTCTGCATCTAAAGCCGCATTGGATGCATCAATACTTGCTTGAGACCTAGTACCAATAAGAGAAATAGTGGCATTGTTTATCTTTGATAAAGTATCAAGGAATGGAGATATAGACCTTTCCAACATACCTAAATCAATATTTGACATTGAAGTTAATCCTTTAGATATTGCATCTATAGAAGCCTCAATGCTACCTTCTGACAATAGAGCCTCAAGCTCTTTAAGTCTGGCATCTACTGTATCGCTACTTTCACCTTCTTTTAGAGAATCTTTTAAATTTTGTAATGTCTTTCTTTCTAACTCTAAAGATTTTCTTCTTTCTTGAATTAAAAGTTTTCTTTTGTCTTCAGATAATCCAATTATATTTAGCTCTTGTTTAACCTTATTTAAGAACGTAGATTCTTGACCTAAAGCATCTAAAACTTCTCTTTGCTTTATTGCTCTTTGTCCAGTTATTACAGTACCATCAGCAAGTATTCTAACATTTTGTTCCGATATAACAGCTGTTGTTTTTTCTAATTCTAAAAACGTTCTTTGATTGTCAATTTTTTCAAGACTTAGCTTAACACTTTCTCTATCAATATCAGTTATTTCACTATTTACTTGTAAAAGTTCATCGATAACATTGAGACTTTCCTCACTAACTGTAGCTCCTATAGTAATACCAGAAAATGTTTGACCACTCTGCCTATTTTGTTGCATTATTTCTTCTTCTAATCTTTGTACTCTAATCTCAGCATTTAATTGCCTTTGCTTTCGTATTACATCTTCTATTGCTGTTTCTAGCTGTAGATTATCACCTATAATTTGAGATTGCATATCGATTCTCATTTTAGATAATTGCACCTCTTCAGTCCCTAGCTTTGTTACACGTTTAGATAAACTAAGCTGTTCTTCTAAAGCTTTAGATTGTAATTTAAATCCTCTTAACTGATTTGCATTATTAGTTTTTACTAAAGACTCTCTTAAATTTTCTAATTCTTTTTCATCTAATAGACCTTTTCTTTTTTCATCATTTATTCTTTGTTCAATCTGAAGAACTGCATCACTCACTCTTATATTATCTCTTAAAACTTCAGCTCTTCCATCTAATTGTTTTATTTCTTTATCTAATTCAGCACTAGCTCTTAAAGAATTAAATGCTTCTGTTGCTTTTATTAAATCTTCTAATTTATCTTCTTCTATTCCAAGCTTACCTATAAATTTAGTTCTAATCGCATTAGCTCTTTCAGTTGCAAGAGTTTCTGCTAGAGTAGCTTTTGACATAGATTCTACGGTAAATACAGCTTGTTGTCCGATATTAATTGTTTGTGACTCAAGTTGAGCTTTGTTTTTTAACTCTATTTGTTCTTTTTTGTATTCAACAATAAGTTTAGCAGTCTTATCAATTATTTCTTCTAATTCACTATCTATATTATTTATATTTTGAATGTTAAGTTTTTGTGCTATGGCTACTTTCTCTGTCGCCATCATTAACTGCATATTTTTATCAGAAAATATATCAACTTCATTACCAGTCTTTTGAATGGTTTTAGAAAGATTGTTTTGTGTTTTATCAAAATTATCTGTTGCATCAAATATTTGTTTAAGCACGAAAGGAGTTTTTTCTAAACTTCTACTCGGTATTCTTGCTAGAGCTCCGGCAAATGCATCAGCTGACTTTATTTTATTATCTATAGCATCTAAGCCATCAACTATATCTTTTAAAGGGTCCGCAAATCCACCAGAAAGAATACTATTATTAGCATCAACAGAAAAATCAAATTTTTGTCCAGATAATTCTGTCATTTTTCGTCTAAAACCTTCAACAGTTGTTGTACCTTGTCTAAACAATTCTAATTGAACAAACAACTCTGTACTATCAAAATTTCCCCCAAAATTCTTAAAAGCATCGTTAAGTTTGTTTGCAACTTCTACTCTTAATTCTTTAGCTTGAGACCTTAATTCGGTAATATCATTTTTAACTTGTTCTGGTGTCTTTTGACCTAATAAACTTCTAATAGCAACATCAGCATTTGAAGAATTTTTTTCCATTTCTTCTAATGTATGATTAACCTCTTTAACCTCAGTAGCACTCCTAATCATATTAAATCCTAAAACTCCCGCTCCAAGAGCTAAAGCTTTAAATGCAATTAATACTGGTCCTCCCATTGCAACACTTAATCCTTTTAATGAAAATGTTAATCCTTTTACAATTTTATTAACTTTATTAAGTATAGCAAATTTAGTTGCAACTGCCGTAATCGCACCAGCAAATGCTAAAATCTTAGATATACTATCCGAACTAATACTCTCAACAAAACCTTTTAACATTTTTGTTAAGAGTATAAGAGTTGGAGCTAATGACTCTCCAATTTTTTCTTGTAAATCTCCTTCTGAGAGGAAGCTCAGGATTTCTTTCTGTTTTTTTCTCTCCTCTAAATTTTTTGCAGGAATCTTGAGCGCTTTTTCATAAAATGTCCTGGATTTTTCAGATTGTTTGATGCGTTCTGCAGCTTCTGCCTGCAGCATCAAATCGGTCACGGATTCTGCAGAATAAGGATTCTTTTGTCTTTTCAGTTCATAGGCATCCAGAATACCGGACCAATTTTCCTGCCTTTTTTCCGCATTGAGTAGGATTTCGAATAGCTCACCATCGAGTTTTCTTTCTCCATTCTCAATTTCCTTACGAATCTGAAGGGCAACCCCGGACCAATTAGAAGCCTCAACTTTTTCGGAGAGTTCACTATCTGAGAGAAAACGTCGAACCTGCTGCTGCTGAACTTGTTCCTGCTCACTTGCCGGTTTGAGGGACAACACCTTGAGGTAATGTGTTTTTTCAAGTTCTTGATTGCCCAATTTTCCAGCTGCCTCAGCCTGACGCATCAAAGCCCTCTGCGTCACTGCGCGCTTCGGGTATTTATTCCTGAGTAAGGCATAAGCAGAAAGCACCCCCTCCCAATTCTCGGATTCGGTTTCCGCTGCTTCCAGGTAAGAGAACTGTCTCTCGTCCAATTCGCGGTATCCTTTTTCAACATCCTCCCGAATCTGAAGGGCGACGGCAGTCCAATCTTCATTCTCCAGATTTTTTTTGAGTCTTTTTTCAGAAAGGAAGATCCGCAGAGCCTGCTGCTGATCAGCTTCCTCCTGGGTGTTCGGAACCGTATCAAGCGCCTTTTGCTGAAATTCCGCGGCACGCTTAGAG
>LULO01000759.1_pt1 | contig 15261 bp, 23 predicted proteins | sample 728121 | NCBI WGS metagenome assembly LULO01 (sample SAMN03860287, study PRJNA289734) | marine metagenome | biome: seawater column; feature: ocean; material: water; isolation source: Red Sea water column Station 149 - depth 50m | place: Saudi Arabia: Red Sea | collected 2011-10-15 | depth 50 m | reverse complement strand
TCAAGTAAATTTTTTTTATTGTTAAGCTGTTTAATTGTTGGCCTGTTTGTATGGAGTCATTTTGCTAAAGTAGACATAACTTTCAAAGCACCTGGACACATTGAAACACAAAGTAATTCGACTACTATCGACACAATGGTAGATGGACAGATAGAAACTGTGTCCATAAGGGAAGGTGATATTGTTAAAAAAGGTGATACAGTTGTTGTAATCAATCCAGGAGTTGGTTACGAAAAATACAATGTTGTTGCAAACGTACATGGTAGAGTGCAAAGTCTTAACTATAAAAATCCAGGCGCAGTGGTTGAAAAAGGTGAACCAATATTAACCATAGTTCCAGAAGATCAAAAAATGGTTGTGATGGGCAAACTGTCCGTCTCAGACAGAGGCTATGTCAAAAAAGGAAACATAGCCAAAATTAAATTGGCCAACCAAGATCAAATAAGGTTTGGTCCGATAACAGGAATCATATCAAACATATCACCTGACGTGGTTTACACAGAAGCAGGAACTTACTATGCAATTGAAATAGCTCTGGAGGCACAAAAATTTAGTAACGGAGTTGATGATTATATTTTACTTCCAGGTATAATGGTTGAAGTTTACATTTTAACAGGAGAAAGAACAGTTTTAAGTTACATAACAAGTCCTTTCCACAACAGCCTTGGACAGGCCTTACAGGAGAGATAATGGCAACTTGGTTTTTGATAGGAATATTGGTTGGACTATGTATAAGATGTATATGCAAACCTTATAAAAATCTAGATGAAAAATTAAAAGATCCATGGAACTGGACCTCATTTGGTGGAGGCGGCTAATGGATAAAAAACTTAGTATCAAACAAAGATGGCGTAAGGCCATGACTGCCGACAATATTGTGGACGCCAGTGTTGATATTTTCTTAATTGTGTTTGATGTTTTAAGTTCTCCCATACTGATCGTTATGAGAGTTATACGTTGGTTGTTGAATAAATTTGTAAACAAACACATCAAAGGCTTTATAAAAAGAATAGTGCATTGGTTTTTGGATCAACGTAAAATAAGATTGGCAAGGGGACAGAATATATTCCGTTACTACTGGTACTTGTGGTTGTTGAGTCCTGTGATAATGTTAGGACTCTCACTGTTCTTTGGCGTATCAATTGGCATACTCGAAGGACTGAAAGAACTAGGATGAAATATTTCACTAGCAGTATAATGGTTGTTATACTTGCAACCTTGTTGTTTGCAGGTAGACTGTTTGATATTGGCCCAGTTGAAACACTAAGATTAAAAACTTTTGATTACTATCAAAAGATATCTCCGAGAGATGTTACAACAAACTCTGTCGTAATTATTGAAATCACAGAACAGGATCTAAAAAAATATGGACAATGGCCATGGCCAAGAAATTTAATTGCCAATTTACACAACAGAATATATCAATACGGTGCCAAAGTTATTCAATACAACATAATTTTCGCGGAAAGAGACAGAGCAGGTAAGGATGAAAACTTTGCACAAAAACTGGCCGGTACGAATACTGTAATGATGTACAGCATAAAAGACTCTGCCACAGACGGACAAGTGGCCAAGGTTCCGATTGTAAAACAAGGTGATCCTGATAAATTTTTATACAGTTTCAAAGGGGTTGTAACAAACATACCTGAACTTTTAAGATTTGCAAATGGCGCCGGCGTCAACATAATGATTCCTAACATTGACGGTACGATAAGACAGATTCCATTATTTGTTAACACAGACATAGGTACCATACCCAATCAAATTTTGGACACAATAAGAGTACACAATAAGAATAACAAATACAAAATTGTTGCAGACAAAAATGGTATTAAAGAAATACTAACAAGCAAGAATAAAAAAATTCAAACGAATGCCAATGCAATGTTCAATATAAATTTTGCAGATCCGAACACTATTACCAAATACAGTGTTGGCGATATTATAAAAAATAAAATCGAACTTAAAGACAAAATTGTACTTGTAGGATTGAATGCCGCTGGATTGAGCTACTTAAAAGATACTCCTTTAGGACTGATGACAGACACCACAATTAGTGCCCAGACTATAGAAACAATGTTGACCGATACCCAGCTCATACGGACCGGTATTACCAATTTTATCGAACTTGTAGGGCTTTTAAGCATAGGAATCTTTCTCATACTCATAGTACCCAGAATGGGTATTACCAGCACTGTAGGAGTGTTTTTGACGCTTTTAACCACCATGATATTGCTGAGTGCTACACTGTATCACTCCAAAGATTATCTGCTTGATATTTCATTTCCGATCGTGTTCATAACCATTATTTGGGCTCATTTGGTATTCAATAGTTTTGCCAAACAGTTCAGACTAAGACAACAGATAAAGAAACAATTTGAACACTATTTGGATCCAGGCATGGTAAAAAAATTACAGCAAGATCCTTCATTGTTGAAACTGGGAGGAGAAACAAAACAAATGACTTTTCTCTTTTCAGACATAAGAGGCTTCACTCCGATATCAGAGAAGTACAAAGGAAATCCTGAAGGCCTCACAAAATTAATTAATAGGTTCTTGACCCGTATGACCAATGTGATACTTGCTAATGGTGGAACTATCGATAAGTTTATGGGAGACTGTATAATGGCTTTTTGGAATGCTCCTCTACAGGTTAAAAACCATGCACAGGTGGCCGTAAGGACAGCCATACAAATGCAAAAAGAATTAAAGAAACTAAACAAAGAACTTACCAAAGAAAAACTTCCCAACATAAACATTGGCATAGGAATAAACAGCGGCCAAGCCCTCGTTGGTAATATGGGCAGTGATCAACGCTTTGACTATTCTGTTATAGGCGATGATGTTAATCTCGCCAGCAGGTTGGAGAGTAGCTCCAAGGAGCTTGGATCCACTTTGGTAATAGGCGAAAAAACACGTAAGCAATGTAAAAAAATTAAATTTATTTCATTGGGCACCATAAATGTAAAAGGTAAAACTGAAGACATCAAAGTGTTCACGGTTAAATAGTCTTATAATGACAGGAGTAGAAGCAATAACAATCATATCTAAAGCATGGCCCATTTTCGTGGGTTTCATTCTACTCATTGTGACTTTGGCACAGGCCCACTATCGAATCAAAGTGTTGGAAGAAAAAGTTAAGGTACTTTTTGAACTGCACAACAAATTGGTAGATAAGAAGTAGTCGCTTTATTCTTTTCAACCGCAACTTAAATATCAAAAGGATAAAATGAATTATTTTCTTATTGTTATAATCTGCATATACACCGAATGTTCAACAGCATGGATTGAAGAACCGTTTACTTCTTATGCCGAGTGCGAACAGTATGCAAAAGAACTTAAAGTTGATTTGATGAATCAATTTCCCAACAGTTCTGGAGAAATTACCTGTTCTAACCAGGAAGAATTTGTATACTGGAAAGATTTGGTAGAGCAAGGAATGATTCCACAACTTAATCCTAATCATAAGCCTTTCATACAAGAACAAAGTATCTAATTGACTTTACCTTACACTGTGTTATAATTTAGACATGAAGTCTAAACACAAAAGAACACTTGTCAAAACTCTGACTTGGCGTGTCCTAGCCACCAGTGATACATTCTTGATCGCTTGGTTAATTACTGGCAGATTTGATTTTGCAGGAGCAATAGCAGGAATTGAAGTCATTACAAAAATGTTTTTATATTATCTACACGAGAGAGGCTGGACAAGAATCAAATGGGGCAAATATCAAGGTGAACAGTCCATTCCACGTTTTCCAAACCTGGAAGGTTTCAAGCCTGTAAAATATGACTTCAGGGAGAAAGAAAAATAATATGATCCATGCAATGATTGACCTTGAGACACTCAGCACCAATCCTGATGCTGTCATACTGACTGTTGGCGGAGTAAAGTTTGACCCATACACCCAAATGAAACCATATGATGAACTTTATTTTCGAGTGGATGTTGATTCTCAAACTGCAATGGGCAGAGACGTGATGCAAGAAACAATGGACTGGTGGGCACAACAACCAAAGGAGATTAGTGAGGAGGCACTAGGGGACAACGACAGGATAAATCTAGATGACATGATCAAAAAAATAAACAAATTTTCAGTAGGTGTTGATGTCTTTTGGTGCCAAGGACCTTTGTTTGATTATGCAATATTACAAAACATATATAGGCAAATGGAAACGCCAATTCCATGGCAGTATTGGCAGATAAGAGATTCAAGGACTTTGTTCAGTTTGGTTCCAAAAGACTATAACGAGCAGAGAACAGGGCTACACAACGCCTTGCAGGACTGTATATTTCAAGCTAAAAAAGTACAACGTGTTTACAAACAACTTGGTATATGATTAAATTTTACAGCATAAAAGATCTTTACACAATTAATGATTTCAAGATAAAACACCGGAAAGATCCCGTTACAAAATGGATAAAACTTCCTTGTGTTTACAAAATTAAAATTAAAAATCATGTGGTACACGTGGGCAGATCTGATACTTGTAAAAAACATGGCGGAGCCGAGAAAGTAAGGAAAGCCATTGTCAATTTATTAAATGTCAATACACATAACCCTAGTGTGCCAAAGACAAAGTATTGGACTGCTATTAGGTTGAAATACCAACCAAATTCTAGTAATATAAAAATAGGAATAATAAAAACTAATGCAATCCAAAAAACGTTCATACAAGAAACCCAGAGAAACAATTGATTTTTATGAAGAATCTACATGGCTAGGTAACGACAAGCCTTTCTTTGAAAATGAATACTGTGCAATTTTCAAAGACAAATATCCTGTTACAAAAGGACATATACTATTTGTTCCAAAAAAGAACACGCCTGAAACAATCTCTGAAACTTATAAACTGGCAATGTACTGTGGTGAGGAATGGGTAAAGAACAAAATGATGGATGGATTCAATATCGGTCAAAACATAGGAGCCGCGGCAGGGCAAACTGTTATGTGGCCACACATACATCTCATACCAAGAAAAACTGGCGACTGTGATAATACTAAACACAATGGTATAAGACTGTCATTCCCCAACGGTGATCACAAAGAGTATTACTAATGGCTCGTAAAAGGAAAAAAAAATTAAAAAAGCCTCGATTGTATAGAGAAGGAAAAATTTATATTAGTCCTGATGGCGGCCAAACTGTTTATGAACAAAAAAGAAATGGTGATCGAGGACCATTAGTTTCAAAAACAGAACTTGCCGAAGACATAGAACTTGCACAAGGCGAAATAGATATGCATGGAGTCTATGCCATCCAATTGAGAAAAAAGTATCCGGCTCTTAAAAAGGCTTGGGAAAAATACAAACTAATATGGAACATGGTGCATGAGTCTAATTGAAATTTTGAAAGAATTCCACTCTAGAAGGCCAAGGTATAATAAAAAGCCTAGTAAAGCCAGCTATGGTCGATTTAAAAGTTTAGTCAGTGTCATGTTGTCTGCACAGAGTAAGGATGAAAAAACTGCTGAGGCAACACAAAATTTATGGAGCGTGGCCACTACTCCTGAGCAGATATCCGAGTTGGATGCCGAACAAATGCAATTATTAATAAAGCCGGCCGGGCTTTACAGAAACAAACAAAAAAATATTCAAGCAATGTGTAAAATATTAATCGAAAAGTTTCATGGCAAAGTTCCAACTACTAGGGAAGACCTAATGAGTTTACCCGGAGTTGGTAGGAAATGCACTGATATAATGATGAGATTTGTTTATAACGAACCTGCCGTTCCTGTCGATACCCATGTCCATAGATTGGCAAATAGATTAGGACTTTGTGAAACAAAAACAGAAGCCAAAACAGCAGAGTATCTTGAAAAAAATATTCCCTTGGACTATAAATGGGGAGCCCATATGTGGTTTATTACACATGGTAAGTATGTTTGTAAAGCAAGGCCACCGCAGTGTGCCAAATGCTTTTTGAAAATTTATTGTAAACATTATAATGACAAAATACGTATCGATAATAGGTAACGGTGAAAGTAGATTGGGTTTTGACCTAACTCCTTTAAAAACTTTTTCAACCGTGGTTGGCTGTAACGCCCAATTCAGAGATTATGCATTTGATTATTTTGTGTGTGCCGATCGTCATATGTGTCAAGAGGCAGTTAACACCGTAGGTAAAAACACTACAATATACACAAGAGATAAATGGTACAAGCAATTCGCAATGTGGCCTAATGTAAAATGTTTACCCAATCTGCCTTATGAAGGTGACAAAAGAGAAGACGAGCCTTTTCACTGGGGCACTGGTCCTTACGCAGGAGTTGTTGCACAATCTTTCAAGCCTAAAGCAGTTTTTATGTTAGGGTTTGATCTATGGCCACTTCCAGGCACTGATCAAAAGAAGGACAACAACATCTATCGAGGATCCAAAGGATATACCTATATCAAGAGAGCAGTTGATCCAAGATATTGGATTTATCAATTTGGTAAACTATTTGAAACCAGTGAGTTCAGATGGATCATTGTTAATACCAAAGAATGGAAGATGCCGGAACAATGGAGCAAACACAAGAACGTTTATCAAGAAACTTACGATGGAATGGCAAAGTTTGTAAACAAACAGTTGACAAAACAAAAAAATCTGCTAGAATAAGATATGTTTGAAAAAATAAATGTAAATGATGTTATAACTTTCAAGTTGTCCAACGGTGAGGAAGTGATAGCAACTTATATGAAGTACAATGAAGACTCAATAGAAATCAGAAAAGGTCTTGTCTTGATGCAAGGACCACAAGGACTAGCAATGGGCACATTCTTTAGCACTGCGGATCCCGAAAAGGCCATTTCGATAAACAAAAATCTTATAACCTGTGTTGCGGATTTGAATCCAAAACTTTTGACACAATACAATAATGTTTTTAGCAAGATCAAAACTAATCCAAAACCTAGTATCATCACATGAAGAGCAAACACCAGAAAGCAATAAAAACACTAATTGACACACTTGAAGCGATGTTAAATGCAATGGAAAAACACAAATTTGACACAGATAAATTGGCAAGCCAACCTGAATTTAAGATATTGGTGCATCTAATTAAAACCATTATTGATAAAGAATTAAATATTCCTAACGATTTGGTGGAGAAGATTGAAGGCCTGAAAGAAGATTTAGATCTTGACAAAGGGTTCCAAAAGACGCTACACTAACAATAGAGGACTGCAAGACTTTCATCCCTCTCTAAAAATTCTGCAAGTCATCAAAGGAGAACAAGATGGCTTATTACTCAACTAAGACATATGACCATAGTGAAGGTTTAAGTTGCGCCTTTAGGCAATGGCGAGCAAAGCACTCACACTGTCGTTGGATACATGGTTACGCACTGGCAGTAAAGTTCACATTTGGTTGCAAAGAACTAGATGATCGAAACTGGGTGCAAGACTTTGGCGGTCTTAAAACTGTTAAACAATGGTTGAAAAACACTTTCGATCATACTTTGTGTGTTGCAGAAGATGATCCTGAGTTGGATCGCTTCAAAAAGATGCACGAAGATGACGTGGTGGATCTTAGAATATTGCCTGCTGTTGGCTGTGAAAAATTTGCAGAATACATCTACGCCCATGTAAGTAAAGTGGTAGACACTGAACGTATGTGGTTACAATCGGTAGAAGTAAAAGAACACGGAGCCAATGGAGCAATTTTTACAAGACCAGATAAAAGTTAAACTTACAGGATCAAAAGATCTAACCTATACTATAAATCTATATGACTCATATAAATTATAAATTTGATTAATAGGATTATTATAGACATAAATGATTTTAATTTTAGCCAAGCATGGGTGGTGGCTGGATTGGAGCCTTACAAAATAAACAAAACTTTCACAGCAGAAGATTTTATGTATCCAGGAACTTTGCCCACAGGCAAAGTTAGTGACGGAGATTTGATGAGCAAGCCTGGGCTTAGGCTAAAGCATGATGCCTGTAATTTATTACATCGATGGTTTGAAGACTTACAAGGTCAAGCATGGGGATTATCTGAATACTATAAGCTGGCTGACACAGATACCAAATACGCAATACGTCAACTTAACAACCTGTGTCATGAGATAGAAAGTTGGGTGCTATCGAATCGTAAATTAATAGTAGACAAAGAATGGGTGAGACCATCACAAATAACCACTTTCATAAATGCTCCTAGAAAAGATTTGGCAGATGAAGACTATGAACATTTCATAAAAAATAGATATGACAGAGAACTAGGTGGCGTGTATTTGCATTGGAGTCAGATAGGAAAAACACTATATGAAGTATTTCGAGACGAAGATGGAAAACTTATGGACGATGCAACTTGTTCCGCTATTAATCATCAAAAATTTTACAGTGGTGAATTTGATATTGAATGGGGAAGAACAATTACAAACAAGCAACAATTTAAAAAGGAAGAAATAGACCAATTTAAAAAATGGCTTGAGATGAACAATTTTAATTGGGAGGATCCAAAACTTGCATTAGGGTATATCAAAATAGGACAAGTCGATTTACAAAAAAGTTTTAATACAACTGACCCTCTTCAAATCTACCATCAATTGATTGATTGCTTAAATATTAATACAATTGAATTGACTGGAAAATATAATATCAAAACTACGTATGATTATGAGCTGTCAGATTCCAATTGGAAACAAATTCAAATAAAAGAGTTATTAAAAGGTTATGAATCACATAGTTTGCGTTAAATGGGGCAACAAGTTTTTACCGGAATATGTTAATGTATTGAAATCTATGTGTGATAGACACACCACTGTGCCTTTCCAGTTTCATTGCTTTACAGAAAATCCAAAAGGCCTCAACCCGGGAATAAATGTTATTCCCCTTCCAAATGATCCAGCAAGGATTAAAACTTGGTGGAGCAAATTATATATGTTTTCTCCCGATGTTAAATTGGATGGTACAATATTATTTTTTGATCTTGATGTGGTAATTTTTAAAAACATTGACGAACTATTCACTTTCAACAAAGACAAATTTATGATAATACATGATTTCAATAGGTGTAGAGTAAAAGACTGGAAACAAAGTAATTCAAGTGTATTACGATGGCAAGGTGGCACAATGAATTACATCTGGAAAGAATACAGCCATGATCCAAAAAAGGTAATAAGCAGGAATCACGGTGATCAGGATTGGATAATGAAAGTTGCCGAGAAGGATATTAATTGGTGGCCAGAAGATTGGATAAGGCCTTACAAATGGGAGATGCAGGGTCGGAAAGACACCAAATTGAGGAGAGGCACCAAACACATATTCCAAAATCCACCCACCATACATGAACAAAACAAAGTTGCAGTTTTCCATGGCGAACCAAAACCATTCAACTGTGGTGATCAGTTTGTAATTGACAATTGGAAATAATCTGCTAAAATTATAATATGCGAATAGGTTTTTGTTGTAAATGGCTTAACGATAGTTCTGAATTTGGCGGGATGAAAGTCAACGCCAAAGACCGAGAGCTCAATGGTAGATCAACCACAATGCGTTGGCTCAGAGAGCATCCAAACGATGCTGAACAAAGACAATGGGACATAATGAACCACAATGCCGCGGCGGCCAAAAGGATGGTTGAACGTGTTGGCAGGCTACACAGAAAAGAACTGGATCGATTGGTGGCAGAGAAAAGAGATACAAGACCATTGTGCTAAAATTTTTGCTCCGGTGGGTGAAGCGGCCAGAAGATTAAATGTTAAAGTAAGTTTTCATCCGGGACAATTTTGTTGCTTGGCAAGTGTAAATCCAGATGTTGTTAAAAGAAGCATTGAGGAATTTGAATATCATGTTGACATGGCACGTTGGATGGGCTATGGAAAATCATGGCATGACGGCTGTAAGATCAACATCCATGTAAGTGGCAAGAATGGGCCTGAAGGTTTTGCTGAACAACTGCCTAAGTTATCCAAAGAGGCTCGAAATTTGATAACAATAGAAAATGATGAAATGGGCCATGGCCTAGAAGATACATTGAAGTTAAGTAAAAAAGTTGCTTTGGTGTTAGACATTCATCATCATTGGATCAGGGCAGAAGAATATATTGATCCAAATGATGATAGAGTCAAACAGGTGATAGATTCGTGGCGTGGAGTACGGCCAACTTTACATTATTCTTATTCTCGTGATGAAGCACTGGCTCCTGCAGAGCTTGGAGATAAAATGCACAGCCAGATGCATGACATTAAAAAATTAATTGAAAAAGGTTGTAAAAAACAAAAGCTAAGAGCTCATTCGGACTTACTGCCAAATGCAAAAGTAAATGATTGGGCTTTAAGTTTTGGTGAACACTTTGACATACAGACAGAGGCCAAAGGCAAAAACTTGGCGGCGGAGCAACTGTACAATCAGTGGCTAAATACTGATGCATGAAATTCAAAGAAATCCTAGATAAAAGTTGTCCAAGAACAAAAGCAGAAAGTTGTTCTTGTGAATCCATAAAAACTTTGACCGAACAAGCCGATGATGTAAAGGCCTATGTTGATTTACAACACAGTGACACAGTTAAAGGCACTGTCTTGTTGATGCAAAAGCCAGGCACACCTACAATGATCAAAGGTAGGATAGAAGGGCTTACTGCAGGTGAACATGGTTTCCATATTCATGAATTTGGAGACACCAGCGAAGGTTGTAAGTCAATGGGAGGACATTACAATCCCGACGGAGTAGATCACGGCGATCTTGAAGAAGGCCATGTTGGTGACCTTGGAAATGTTACTGCAACTGAAGATGGTGTAGCAGACTTCACTATAATTGCAAAACGTGTCGATCTAATGGGCGACAGGTCAGTGGTAGGACGTGGAATAGTTATTCACGCAGATAGAGACGACCTTGGAAAAGGTGGAGACGCAGAGTCCAAAAAAACTGGTAACGCAGGTGATAGACTCGCTTGTGGTGTAATTACTTTAAAAGAATAATCCTTAACTATAAATAATGTTGCAACGCCACAATATGTGACGTCGGCAAAAACTCCGACCTCTTAATGTCTTAAATGCGTGGGCCGGGCCGTAAGTGGAAATCTCCACTAGCTTTACAATAAAACAAAACAAGTGTAAAATATATTATGTTTGAAAACATTCATAATTGGCCCTTAGAACATTGGCACATAGAACTATGTAGCAAGTGCAGTTTAAAGTGTAGTCGTTGTTCACGACAAGAAGTTCCTGAAGGACTTGTCAACAGAGATCTAACATTGAAGTGGTTCAAAGAAAACTTCACAGGTAAATTACTTTCAGAGGTCAAAAAAATTACTTTTTGTGGTGATGACGGTGACCCTATCTATGCTAAGGATCTTTTAAAAATTTTGAGTTGGTTTCGGACAAATAACAAAAAGGTGCAATTTGTCATAGTGACCAATGGATCATACAAAACTAAATCATGGTGGGACAGATTAAATTCAATACTTGATGAAAAGGATCATATTCATTTTTCGATTGATGGATGGGATCAAGAATCTAACAATATGTATAGAGTGAACTGTCATTGGCAATCTATAATGCTTGGTGTGGATGCCTTTAGTCGGAGCAAAGCGTACAAGACCTGGGCCGCCATAGCTTTTAAATTTAATGAAGATAAAATCGAAGCAATGAAACAGATGGCAAAAAGACTTGACTTTGATAATTTCCAGCTGACATTGAGCACAAAATTTGGAAAGAACTACAGCAGTTATCCAAAGGACGATCCATTGCAACCAAGTGATCAATACGTGGCAATTGGTAGATTCACAAGGCAGTCATACAGTCTGAGTGAAAAAGTTTGGAAAGATAACTGTGTAGACATATTTTCGAAAAGATATTATAATGAAAATGTGATTAACAAAAGTATAATACCTTTGTGTATGATTGGAAATAAAGGACTTTATATAAACGCCCAAGGCAAATTTTATCCTTGTTGTTGGACAGGTTTGAGATATCAACACAATAAAAATATATTCGATTATATAAATTTTAATAAAACACTGCCTGAAGTCCTTGATAATAAAATGTGGAACACACTTTTTAATAGCATTTTGTTCGGAGGTGGTCCAAAGGAATGTGGCGAAAAATGTTCATCAAAAAAATGGAGTTTTGATCATGCGACACAGTGGTAGAAAAAAAGTTGGGCCTCCGAAAATCAGAGACAAATACAGTGGCTATGACAAAAAATATAGGTACAGCATTGACCTTAGGAGTGATGGAGTTATTGAGGATCACATCGACTGGTGCCATAAACATTGTAAAGGCAACTGGGGATGGTGGTATATTACTTCAAAGGAATGGGAGACACGTTGGGATAGTAGTGGGAACCAAGCGTTTATGAGCTTTTCAAGGAAAAAGGAAGCAATGAAATTTTGGTTTGCAAATATAAATTTAATATATGACAATTAAAGAACAAACAATAAAAGAAAAAATTGAATATTGGGCAGGCAACTTGAAGTTGCTGGAAGGTCTTGAACGTTATCAATACATAATTGAACAGGCAAGACTAGCGGAAAAAGTCGATGATCAATACAAATTAAAACATTTTCAGATCCACGGCTGTGCCAGTAAGTTGTGGGTAGTGCCAAAATTGGAAAGTGAGCGTCTTTATCTTTTGGTGGACAGTGATGCATTTATTACTAAAGGCACAGCGGCCATTATTGCAAACATTTTTAATGGACAAAAATGCAGTGATATTTGTGCGGTCACCAAGGAAGATGTGGCCAGGCTCGGCATAGTAGAAATTTTGACGCACAACGACAGAATGGCCTTAGCAATATGATCGCAACTATTCAACGGTACGCAGGAAAAGATAATTAGTAGTATGCAATGGTTTAAACTTACAGATTCAGCAAAGAAGCAGATGGAAAATTTGCTATCCAAAAATCCAGAAAAATATGCAGTGAGCCTTGCTGTCAAAGGTGGCGGATGTGCGGGATTCAAATATGATTGGGGCTTCATCAACGACCAAAAAGAAATAGGACAGGATGATGTTGTTGAGGATTGGGGCACAGGAAAATTTGTGGTTGATGATCAAAGTATGCTGTACGTAGCAGGCACGCAGATAGATTGGAAGGAAGAGGTCTTTGGATCACAGTTTGAAATAACCAATCCAAATGCCACGTCAGGTTGCGGTTGTGGAGAAAGTTTTGGAGTCTAATGCCAAAACCACAAACTAAAGAAGAGATTGCAAAAGAGACTTGTTTTGTAATTGGCAATGGTGAATCTAGATTAATTTGGAAAGACTGGAACAGCCTTAAAGGCAAAGGCACCATCTACGGTTGCAATGCCATCACCAGAGACTACCCTAAACTTTGTGATAAAATTTTTGTTGTAAATCCTGACCTATATGCAAAGATGTGTGCTGATAGATACAAAGATGGTATCACAGGACAAATAGTAGGCCCAAACGAAATTAGTAAATGGAACTATATCTTGGAGAATGATAAAAGGAAAGGCTTCTGCCCTCCTGGACTTTCTCTGTACAGGATATGGCAGGGAGGTGACACTAAAAAACAGAAATGGCGAATAATCGATCTAAGTAAACAAAGAGGGTCTGGTTGCAGTGCCGTTCTTGATGCCGCTGAGAAAGGCTTCAAAAATATTTTCATAATTGGCTTTGACATACTCGGTGCAAAACAATGGCACTACAAAAAAGGTATAGCCAGCAGAGAACAAAACAATGTCTACAAAAACACGGAACACTACCCAGACAGGATGAACATGAAGGCATACTTGAAGTACGAATGGATGTATCAGTTAACTCAAATTGCTAAAAAATTTCCAAATTCAAGATTCATGCATATCAATAGGACTGAAAATATTAAACACAATATCTATCTTCCTCATTATATTTTTTATTCTGGTGGAAACGTAAGAGCAACAAATTATGGCCAGCTAAGAGAATTTTTAACCAGTCCAGAAGGCTTTTGGGACCACGCCGCTTGGATGAGGCGTTAAATTGTGATGGTAAGGCTAGCGTCCATCTTGTAAATTTTTCTCATCTTTACTCCAACGCTCTGGGCAAACCTTTTCGAATCACAATTACTGCAAACGTGTTTATAATCGTTGGTTGCACGATCACGGTCAACCTTGGATCTTGGTCTTAAAAATATTACACTGCATGAATCACACTTAAACACATACACGGTATTTTTACGTTTGAAGGTGTGGTAGATGCCAAGTTTGCTTTGGCGCTCATAAAGTCGGAGAGTTTTGAGGGTTTCTACGAACATAATAACTCCAGAAATATTTAATAAATAGTGTAAAGGATTATACGAGCAGATATAAAAAAACATGACTAGAGCAATCATTGACACAGGAGCAGAAGGAAATCCGGCAACAGGTGATACCATACGTGTCGCGATGGGCAAAATCAATGATAACTTCCTTGAACTATTCACCGATGTAGCAGGTGCAGGGCTTGGAGGAAAATTAATTAATCCAGTCACAAACGGTGATACCATAGTTCAACCAAACGGTTCAGGTATAGTCGAAATAGATAAATTACAAATCACAGATGATGCAATAACATCAATTGTTACAAATAGTAACCTTTCTTTAACAGGTAATGGTACAGGTGGCGTCACCATCGAATCACTACAATTTAATGGAACCAGTATTTCAAGTGAAGACTCAACCACAGTCAATATCAATGATGGTTTGATCGTTGACGGCAGTTTTACAGTGACGGGCAGTTTGACTGTAACAGGATCATCAGGAATTTCCATAGATGACAACACCATCACGTCATCGGCATCAAACGCCAATCTTGAACTGTCAGCGGCAGGTACAGGTGAAGTCACAACAGACACTGATTTAAGGATAAAGTCTGCTACACCTTTCCTTAAGATCCAAAGAACAGACAACGCCAATGTTCCTGGTATAGATTTTATTGGGCAGGCCGACACATCAGGAGCAAAAATATTATTCGATGGCACGAGCGGAACAGCAAACGAATTGATCTTCCAGACATTCACAGTAGCAGGCGGTCTAGCAGAAGCATTTAGAGTACAGGGTGGCGGAGCGAAAGTTATAGGCACGTTGGACGTGGACGGTGGCATAAGCATCACGGACAACACGATAACAACATCAGCATCAAACGCCAACCTAGAACTTACAGCGTCAGGAACAGGTACAGTAAAAGTCCTAGGCATTTTATCAGTAGACGATGGCAGTGTCAGTGACAACTACGTAGGAGTTGGTAATGATGATGACCTAAAAATATACCACGATTCTAGTTTTGACAACAGTGTAATTGATAATTTAACCGGTCATTTAGTAATTCGTAACAACACTTCTAATACTACTAAGA